>VMHT01035690.1_pt1 | contig 10612 bp, 21 predicted proteins | sample 4693611 | NCBI WGS metagenome assembly VMHT01 (sample SAMN12280063, study PRJNA550983) | marine metagenome | isolation source: seawater sampled from same location over 5 years 0.02-0.2 micron viral filtrate | place: USA: collected off the coast of southern California halfway between the port... ...
TAACTGGGCTAACACGCCTATGCAATATGTTAGAATACAAAAAAGAGCAGCGCAAGATTTAATAAATGGTAGAGGTGATTGGAAATCAAATGTTTCTAAAATAGCTTATTATGGAGCCATACAAAACCTTATATTTAACTCACTACAACAAGCTTTATTTGCTATTGGATTTGGTAGTGATGACGAAGACTCTAAAATAAAAGCTAGAAATGACCAGAAAATAGCTAGAGTTGCAAATGGTATGATTGACTCTCAACTAAAAGGTTTAGGTATTGCTGGAGCAGCTATGGTTGCAACTAAAAATACAATAATAAAAATAATCAATGAGTCTAAACAAGAAAGACCAGAGTACGAAGCAGCAGCTATAGAAATGTTAAGCTTTTCACCAGCTATAAGTTCTAAATATAGAAAAATAGTAAGTGGTTTAAAAAGCTTTAGCTGGAACATGAAAGATATAAAATCAAAAGGGTTTAGTTTAGACAATCCAGCTTATTTGGCAGGCTCTCAAATTTTTACAGCAGTTACAAATATACCTTTAGATAGAGTTATAAAAAAAGCAAACAACATTAGAGGTATACTAAGTGAGCAAACACAAATGTGGCAGAAAGTAGCACTAACATTAGGATATTCTACATATGATGTTGGATTACCTTACTATGGTGGTTGGGACGCCAAAGCAGATCCTACCCCTGAAGAGTTAGAGCAAAAAAGACTTGACGATCTTAAAAAAGAAACTAAAACAAAAGATCAATTTGAAATACTTGAAAAATTAGGTTTAACTAAAAAAGAAATAAAAGATCTAGGTAAAGAAACTGATAGAGTTAAAAAAATAATAGAACTGCAAGACAAAAAGAAAGAAGAAAAAGAAGAAAAGGTTATTATAGATAATGAAGAAGTAGAAGTTGTAAAACCTAAAGAGTCAAACGAAGTTAAACTAAGAAGACAGTTTGATTCTATTAAAGCTGAAAATAAACCTGAGCAGGTGAAAACATTAACTAAATTTGGGCTTACTAAAAAACAAATTAGAGCTCTTAGGTACGAAAAAGATAGAGTAGAAAAAATATTAGAACTAATGAATAAATAATTATGGCAAACGAAAAATCTCCAATTTACGCAAAACTTTCTGCATCATGTAAAGCTGCAGCTAAAAGAAAATTTAAAGTATATCCTAGTGCTTACGCTAATATGTGGGCTTCTAAGCAACAAAAAAAAGGTAAATGTTAAAATGGCTTATAAACAAAAAACAGAATCACCTTTAGGGCATTGTTGGGCGAATGTAATGCATACCCAACCGTGGAATAAAATGCGTAGTAGAACAGCTGCTGCAGCAGGTAGAGGTACAGGTAATAATCCTAGTTTAGCTAAAGCTGAATCAAAAAGAAAAAGTCCTTTTAATAAAACAAAAGCAAAAGGCGGTGGCACAACTAAAGTTTGTTTACCTTTAGCTAAAATACGTAGCATGAGTAAAGAAGAAAGGCAAAAAGTGATTAACGCAAAACGCGCTGCTGCGGCTAAAGGAAAAAGAGTTAGATCTAGTAGCAGTAATGTTAAAGGAACTAGTAGTAAAAACTTAAAAGACTGGGTTAAACAAGATTGGAGACAAGTGGCTAATCCTTCAAAAAAATGTGGAGAAAAATGAGTATATCAGATATAAAGCTTTATGCTATGAACGTTGGCACTTTAGGTGTAACAACTTTTACCAGAATAGAAGATGGTTTAAAAATATTTTTATTATTAGTTACCATAGGTTATACTATATCTAAATGGAAAAATATTAAAAAAGAAGAATAATGAAATACTTTACACGCAAAGAATTTGATTGCCCTGGTAAACCAGGAAGTGGAAGTATAATGGACGAATGTTTTTTAGAAATGCTAGACAACGCTCGTGAATTATACGGTAAACCTATGCGTGTAAACTCAGGATATAGAACTAAAGAATACAATGCTAAAATCGGCGGAGTTAAAAACTCGTCTCATTTAAGAGGTCTTGCGGCAGATATAAGCTGCAAAAGCTCTGGTGATAGATTTGCTATGCTAAATGCTTTTATGCAAGCAGGATTTAAAAGAATAGGTGTTGCCAGTAGTTTTATACATGTAGATACAGATAAAGATAAATCACAAAATATAATTTGGACATATTGATATGAATTCACCACTTAAGATAAAGGAAGCTGCTTATGAAAAGCAGAATAGAAAAATGCGTGCTAAGCATAAGAAAGAAACTGGCAAAACTCTTGGAGATAGACAAACATCTGGCACAGGTAAACGCCGAGTATCATTTGCTTGTAGATTTGCAGGTATGGCTGGCGCTTTAAAAGATGCTAAAGGCGAACCAACTAAATTAAAAATGGCATTAAAAAAATGGGGTTTTGGTAGCAAAGAAGCTGCTAGAAACTTTTGTAATAAACATAAATCTAAAAAATAATCATGAGTAAATCACCTTTTTATAAAAATGGTGGACCAATAGGTCCAAAAGAAAGTAAATGTGCTAAAGGCAAAAGACTTCAAAAAGAAGAATACATGAAAGCAGGTAAAGCTGAAGAGTATAAAAGAGAAGTTAAAGAGTTTGGTTGTGTTAATGGTGAGTGGAAATTAAGACCTACTGATGATGGAGAACAACCTATAAACACCAATAAGCCTAAAGCTAAAAAGGAAGGTCCTTTGAATAAAAAAAAATGTAAAAAAAGAAAATAAATTATGGGAAAATTATTAGTAAAATGGGGATTAGCAATACAAGCGTTCTGGTGTAAGTGTTGCTGTAAGTGGAACTGGTTAGTTTTAAAATTAATTATTAATGTAGCAGACTGTCCAGTTGCAGAATGTGTTTGTAAAAAATAATATCATGAATAAATTTAGCGATCCATTTATGGAAAAAAGCCCTTTATATAATAAAAAAAGAGAACAAAGACTAAAAGAAAAAATAGAAGACACTAGAAAAAAAGCTTTTATGAGAGGAACTCCTGAATATACAGATGAGGAGTATGAAGAAAGTCCAGAAGAAATAAGAGCTCAAAAGAAACTTAAGAGACTAGAAAAAAGACTTAAAAGAGTTAAAAAAAGAAAGGAACAAAAATAAAATGGGCGTACCATACCCAAAAGTTCCTGTAACCGAAGGGGATCTCAAATGAGGTCCCCTTCATTGTTTTTATCCGTCACAGGCTACGCAGTCCTCACTCATGGCTTGCTGTGCTATATCTCCTCTTAGCACAGACTCTGTTCGAGTGTAATATAAAGTCTTAATACCGTTTTTCCAAGCTTGCATATGTACTTGATTAATCCATTTAGGTGTTGCTATACTAGGAAAAGCTAAATTTAAACTTACTGCTTGATCTATATATCTTTGGCGTATACCAGCTTGATTAACTAATTCTAATTGATTTATTTCTTTAAAAGTTTTAAAAACTTCTTTAGCCGGTATATCATGAGGTCCAACCACAACTCCGTCAAGCTCAGATAAACCTTGAACACTACCACCATCTGCGAGAATTTTATCCCAAGTTTCATTTGTATTAATTTTAAGTTTTCTTAATAATTTAAAAAGCGTCGGATTTTTACGTATAAACGTACCTTTTGCGCTTTGCTCAGTAAACACATTAGCAGCCCAAGGCTCAATGCCAGGACTAACGTTACCGCTAAGCTTACTATTAGACACAGTAGGAGCAACAGCGCGCAAATGGGTGTTACGATAACCAGTCCCAACACACCAAAGAGGTTCACCGTAAACTTCTGCAAGGTCCATAGATGCTCTTTCACTTTCGATTTTAATTTGCGAAAATATTTTCCTAGTTTCAAACTGAGCAAGTAAACCTTCAAAAGGTATTCCTTTTTCTTGGAGATACGTGTGCCATCCGAGTACACCCAACCCAAGCGCTCGTCCTTTTGTAGCACTGCGAACTGCATTTTCAAAACCTCTAAGTCCTTTGGCTCTTTGAATAAATTCCTCCATGACGCCATCAAGAAACCAAGTGGCGTCGTATATAAGATTACTACCTTTCCATTCTTCATATTTTGCTAAATTTAGTGATGATAAACAACAAACAAAACTATGGTTTTCATCCGTATGCAATGTAATTTCAGAGCATATGTTTGTCATATGTACTTTTAAACCGTTGGTTTTATAAGCTTTTGGGTTTTGCTTATTCGTGTTTCCTTTAAATAAAATATAAGGTTCACCAGTAGCTTTTCGTTTTTGTAACAACTTACCCCATTTTTTTCTGGCTTTTTTATCTCCACCTTCAAGTCTTCGCATAAATTTATCGCCGACAACAGCACATTGGTGTAAGTTAAGAGATTGTCTATTGACATCTCCTTTTGGTTCTCTAATCTCGAGCCATTCTTCAAAATCGTCATGTTCAATATTGATATTAACTGATGCCGCTCCTCGTCTGACAGATCCTTGATTAGTGGCAAGTATAGTTGAATCATATATTTTACAAAACGGTACAACTCCATCACTTGTTCCATTACCTGTTATTTTAGCGCCAGCGGGTCTAATCATATTAATACCAATGCCAACTCCACCGCCGTGCTTAGCGAGTAGCATCATCTCTAAATTTTTATTACCTATATCTTGTATCGAATCAGCAACGTCAATGCCAAAGCAACTAATAGGAAGGCCACGGTCAGTACCAGTGTTGGATAATACAGGACTAGCCAAGCAAAGCCAACCGTTCCAAATATACTCAAAAAATGTATCGGCCATTTCAGGCTTATACAAACGTCTCGCAACTGTTTTAGCAACTCGCATATATGCATCACGAGGTGTTTCATCTTGTAATAAATATCCGCCAGATATAGTTTTTTTATAAACTTCTGTATCACCCCATTTTGGGTAATCTTCTCCTTTTTTCCATTCATTGTTCCACATATTAATTTATTTGTTTTGCGTCTTTTGTATATTTTCTATTTTTTTTTATTTGAAACAAACCTGACATATGAAACAAACCATTTTTCTTCCATTTACCAGTCCATTGTCTACCGTTGACAGTCCAACGATCGTGGGCTTTAGCAAACTTCCATACTTTTATTCCGTTGTCTTTACCTTTAAATATCTTATCATAAGTTTTAACCCAATACATATCAAAAGGTCCCATAGCTCTAGCTTGTAACATTAATTCTCTAGTTCTATTATCAGCTTTACCGGTTACACATATGTCAATATCAGTTGTTGACCAACCTTCAAGTATGCCTCCAACTACATATAATTTATGATGTAACCAGTCTAGTTTTAGTAGCTCCTTTATATAGCTTTTATATATAGGATCATCTAGTCCATACATATACGGTATAAACATAAAGCTACCATTTACATTTTTAATTTTACCATCTTTAAAAACGTCATAATCTAATTCGTTCCAAAAAGTTTTAATCATCTTAAGAAATGTGTTATCCAAGCTATTAAACCATTCATATTTAACGCGACTAAGTTCCATTGCTTACGAGATGCTGTTTGTACCATAACACATATAAAACCTATCATATATAATTTTGGCTCTATAGTCCATTGCGCTGCAATTAGAAAACCAGCACCCATATAACCTGTTCTAGTTGCTAGTCTTTTCCACGGGCTCAGTCTTTTCTGTCTCACTAGACTTTCTAGCCACTTCCGTTTTAAGCTTCTCGATTGCTTCTTCATAATCTGGCATTAGTTTAATTGTTTCTAAAGTTCCTACAGCTAAATCTTTTATGTAAGCATTTTCATCTAACAATTGCTTAACAACATTTATTAAAGCTTGTATTTTTTTTTCTAGCAGATCTGTTCTACTACTTTTCTGTCCTTTCATATAATTGTTCGTATATTTCTTGTTCGCTAATTATTTTACCAAATGTCCTCGAAGTCTTCCCCTTCATTAGCTTTGCTATAATCTGTCGGCCGTATTGCGAAAAAATCAGTATGAGTGACCCCGCCGGTAAGATGATAGAACCAATCAAGATTACTCGCTGCCATTTTGTCATACGCGAAATAGTTCCCAAGGTCAACGTAACCCAGTTCAACAAGTTTTTCATTTGTTCTTTTCTTTATAAAATGTATTAAATCATTTGCTTTAATGCCTTCAATGTCACCCATTTCAAACATTTTATTTATATATTTAATCTCTAGATCTACCATTGTTTCAGCTGCGCTTATAATATCTTCTCTACACAAATGTAATAGTTGATTATCTTCTTCGCACATGTGTCTAAATAGTTTACAACCCATTTTACTGTGTAAGCTTTCATCTCTTACACTCCATTTCATTTGTTGTCCGATACCTTTGAGAAGATTACGTAGTTGAAAACTGTATAACACAGCAAAAGCACTATATAAACTAACACCTTCTGCAAAGGCGGAAAATATAGCCAAACTTCTACCGATGCCCTTACTGCTAGCGCCGTCATAAGCAACCAAGTTATCAAAACGTCTAGAGGTCGCTGGTTCATGTAAAAACGCTTCATAGTTTTCTAGTTTTAATGTTTCATTTAAATAACTGTATGCAACTGCGTGTATTGTTTCTTGCGATCCAAACATCATTGCCATTTGCTGTATTTCATGTTTAGGAAACCAGCTTACTACTTTTTGGGTCCAGTAATCAGAAACCGCGCACTCCGTCTGCGCGAAGCCCAGTAATATATTACCGACCAAGTTCTTTTCTTTATCATTTAATTTTTCGTTCCAGTCTTTTACATCTCCGCTCATTGGTATTTCGGTGTGTAACCAAAATGCCTGAGCTTGTTTAAGCCAACCTTCTGTATAGTATTCTGGATACTCAAAAGGTTTATAAGCTATACGTTCGTCAAATAATCCCATTAGTTATAAATTTCTAGTGCTAAGTCTATAAAAGGCACGTATAAAACGTGTGTTGTTTGTTCTTCTTCGTTATAGGATCTTATTCCAAATAATATACCTGGATAAAATCCAAGCGATACACTCCATGATTTATTCATATCTTTTTACTTAGTATTAAAGGTGATGCATCTTTATTAGTAGATATAAAATAACATGCTTCACTTTCTTGTATTAATATTTGTTTATTTTTAAATGTTTTAGGATAATTTTTCAAAACATAATCAATAACATTTGATGCCATATTTGTCTTGTATTTGTATTAATTCTTTATATTTAATTTTGCCTCGCATTTCCCAACTCCATTTCCACCATTTATCTATTTGGCGCTCAGCATATTTTTGTCTAGCTATTGTTTTCGCTTTGAAAGTATTATGCTTATTGTCTCGTCGCATTCCTTTTGATTTTGTGGTTTGTATAATGTTATGTTAGGAAATTGGTTCATAACAAGTCTTTTGAATAATTTCCAACGCATTGGAAAAGACTCGTTAGCTCTACCTTTTGTTTCAATTATAAAATCATCACCAATAAAATCTGGTGTATACTTTATAGGTAGTATACGCTTGCAGCCACGGTTTTGGTAATTACCTTTACCGTTACTGCATCTCTCGTATACTTCGTTTTCAAAATGAAAACCACTTAATAAAACAAAAGTTTCTCCTTCGTATTTAGCTTTGATCTTTGCTTTTTTTAAAGCCATATACATATAACGCTCAAGGCCAGAAGAAAAGTTAATACCATCATATGTTACTTTCTTTGACTGTACTGGCCCGCGTTTTCTTTTACGTTTATAAGGTTTCCTCTTCATTTAATTCAATATCGTGATAGTGTAAACCATCGTTACCGTTTTGACCTACAACATTTATTCTATTGATCATACACTCTTCAACTTCATCTTGCAAACATCTTTTAGCAGCTTCAATATATAACAAAGCATCCATTAATTCTTCTTGTACATCAATTAAAAATCTGTTAAGATCTTTTTCTTGGCCTTCAATTTCTTGCATCATTGTAGCTCCGTATTTCTTTTGGCCAATTAAACTACGTTCGTCCATTTTTTTTAAAACAGATTGAACTATCGCGTCTTTAGTTTTAATTTTCATCTTTTACAAATGTTCCGTTAATCATTTTACCTGTCCTAGCTGCTATTTGTGTATATGCTGCATCAATACAATCTTCAATTGTAAAGCCCTCAATATGTGCTAAGTTAGTTAACACAACAACCATATCACCTATAGCATCTTGTATTTCAGGTTTATCTTGTTTTAATAAAGACTGAGCAAGCTCACCAGCTTCTTCCATAAGTTTAACATATTGCGTGTGTGCGTTACCTTTATCATATAAACCTCTTTGTTTAGCCCAGTTTCTAATTAAACCAAACCTGTCATTTAATGAAGGATCGTATATGTTTTCACCTATTCTATGTTTTGGATTATAATATGCTTCATAAAAAGCTTTATTATAAATATAACATCTTTCTTTATTATACATAGATTCAGATACATTTGCCATTATCCAGTTTATATTATCGCTTGTTATTTCAAAATAATAACCTTGTGGTGTTGTCCATTTTAAACCTACGTTATCCTTTAATCTACCTTTAAGTTTATTAATTGGACATGGGAAAGTTGAGGTCTGCTCTGTTGCGTTTATTTTCATTTTATTAAATAAGTTTTTATATAATTTTCTATCTTTCTTATAGCCGTAAGACTTTTGAAGTTCTATTTCCTTGTCTGATATAAAATCTATATCATCACTAGTAAGTAGAACTTCGTATTCGTCTGCGCTATAGCCTTGCTGGCGCGTTACCCGGTTATTAAGATCACGTGTAACACCGATCTTTTTACCTGGTATATGGTATAAATAATACATATTAAAGTTTGTTGTTATATATGTGCATGTTATGTGCGTGGTGGTAGTACCAACCTATTTTTAAATTTAGTCTCTCTGCAATCATTTTTTGTAATGATGAAAACTGATACTGATCATTACAGAAACCGTACCAGATGTCATTAGAACGCATATAGACAGACATACAAAGCTCATTATTTATAATTGTAAACTGTATTGCATAAGTACAAGGTGTATCTTTCTTGTATTTACTATTTTCTTTAGCATCATAAATACTTATAGCAGCATGCCTAGTATCTTTGCAAGATTTTAACTTAGCACATACGTAGTCTATTTGACAATTACGTTTCCATTGATAACCATAGTTTGAATTAACATTACCATGACTATCTGCCATACGTTCCCATATTGGTGGTATTTTACCATACAGTTCACCGAGCTTTTTAATATTTGGATCACCAGATAAATACCACTGCCATTCAGCTTCTGCATACTTTAAACTCCAATTGCGTTGTTTGTTTGATATATAATTATCTTGTGGATTTATTATATAAAATCCACAATTAAATATAGCTTTTGTATCTCCAAAATCTATACCTTCAATTATAATATTATCAAGTACAGCTTCATAAGCTTCATTAGCGTTGTGAAATGTTTTTTGCATATTTATCGTAATAATATTTATAAAACTCATACATCTTTATCCATACAGTATCTTTACCGTATGTGTCTGGAGATCTATTTGTTTTGTTGTTAATCTCTATGTCTAAATACCATGTCGCTTCTCCAGTTGCAAACGGGGATATATATATTCCATTGTTTATACACCACCGATATGCCGTTAGTTCTTCCGACGTAGGCAAATAAACTCCCATTGACTGTTTCTTTATTCTTGGCATTTATTCCCACGGCATTGGTTCATCGTTAATACTTATAGGCTCAAACGGTATGAAACAACCAGACTTTGGCTCCCACTTAAAATGGCATTCAGCACCGTTTTCACCCAGGTTTTGAAACTTAACTTTAAGTATTTTAGCTTTAACTGTTTTAGCTTCATAGTCTCTATGGACTAATATACCATGATAACTAGCATCATACCACTCACCACCACCTTTTATGTTATACATTGTTGGCTCTTCAATTTTACCGTCTTTGTCTTTATACATTTTAGTTGGATGCGCTACTATAAATACTAGTACATCAAACTTCTTAGCAAACATTTCTATTTTAGTTAGATACTCCATTGTATAACGATTAACGTCTTCTGTTTTACAGTCTACGTCTCTAACTTTATTAAACGGGTCAATAACTAAACATTTAATACCTTTACGTTTAACTAATTCAGCGCCTTTTTTAAGTACTGATTCAAGAGTATATCTTTCCATATCGATATGAAAGAAGTTTGTATTACAATGATCTGCTACTTTATTCCATTTAGCTCCGTGTATATCTGCTGATGTCGGCATACCTTGCCAAACCTTACGCATTAACTTGTGTGCGTGAAGGTAAGTCGGTACATTTTCCGGACTAGCGAACGCCGTTTTCCAGCCATAGTTTTGGTTATACCCAACAACCATCTGATCGACAAAATCCGATTTCCCGCTACTTGGAATACCAGTAACAGTAATAAACTGACCAGTATAAGTTGAAAAGATGTCATCAAAATTTTGAAGACCAATTTGATATCCAGGTTTAAACCCGTTACGAACAAAGTCTGTGACTTCGTCTTCAATGTCCCTAAATGTCGTGACATTTTCAAGTGGTACCGGTCTTGACCCTTCAATACGCTCTGCCAATTTTTGTTTTCCATACTTTTGTAAATATTCGTTAGCATCTTTACAATCATCAAACGTAGCTAAGTAGCATACTTCAGAACCTAATCGTCTTATAAGTTCTGCTTGTAGTGCTTGACCGGCTTCGTCTGAATCTACAGCTA
>VMHT01168534.1_pt1 | contig 10612 bp, 22 predicted proteins | sample 4693611 | NCBI WGS metagenome assembly VMHT01 (sample SAMN12280063, study PRJNA550983) | marine metagenome | isolation source: seawater sampled from same location over 5 years 0.02-0.2 micron viral filtrate | place: USA: collected off the coast of southern California halfway between the port... ...
CCACATAGTACTGAAGATGCGTTTAAGATTGGTAAGGTGGTTAAAGAATATAATATCACTTGGCAAGAAATAGAAGAAGAAGCGAGGATGTATGTATAAAGAAATATTAGAAAAGTTAGAGGCTATAGGTGTTGCTATAGATGATGGTTATAATACTGCAGTGGATACAGAAGAGAACAGCGATTCAATGTACTATACTAATCACGCTAGTGATTTACTTAACGAACTGATGGTTAGTGTTGAGAAGCAAGTTCAAAGTGAGAGGGAAGAAATACCTAACTTTGAGGGAACTATGGGAGCATTAGAAAATTTATGAATCTATTAGACAAACTAATTGAAACATTTGATGGCGAAATTATGGTAGACAATCAATGGCGTGTAAATGGTTCTAATGGTGTTCACTATACAGTAGAATGGGATCCTTATCACAGACATTATAGTTGTGGTTGTAAAGGTTATAAGTTTAGAAGAAAATGTAGACACATTACAGAATTGAGCGAATCATTTAGGAAAAGAATACAAAACTAAAAACTGCGAGTATCGTATAATGGTTATTACCTTAGCCTTCCAAGCTAATGATGTTGGTTCGATTCCAACTACTCGCTCAACAATTTATAAAAACTAAGGAGTAAAAATGGTTGAAATACAAAAGAATAGCCGTGAGGTTATTCGTATAACTGATTCTGAATATGAAGGTCATAAGTTTGTAGACCTACGAATTTGGTATACTGATGGTGGAGATTATAAACCTACAAAAAAAGGTATATCATTCCATCCATCTAAAACTAAAGAAATAGTTGAAGGAATACTAAAGATAGCTGAATCGGGTGATTGGGATAATTTTTAGTGAGTAAATTGTGGTGGGCTGTAGGAGCTCAAGCACTTGGTTCTATAATTGCTTTCTATCAGTTACAAGGACACTACGCCTTTCCTCAATATAAAAAGTTTTTTGGTAGCATGTGGTTTGTGTACTTAACGAGTATACCAATAGCACCACTATTCTTTTATGCTACTAAATGGTCTTATGAACACTTTGGTGCATTTTGGAATTTTAGATTGGCTGGATTTGGTATTGGTACAATTGTATTTGGTATGATGGCTTGGTATATATTTGGAGAAGTACCAACCTTAAAAACTATTATCAGTTTGATGTTGGCTATGGCAATAATATTAATACAGGTTTCTAATTTATAGAAGTAATACTAAAAACTTAATTTTTATATATTTATTTACATAACAATAACGCGTTAATTGAGGACTGTATTATGAAAACAATACTAACAGGAATACTTTCTTTGTTTATCTTCTTTGGTGCTGTTCCAAATTTGAATGCTTCAGATATGAAGATGGATAATATGGAAGAAATCAAAAAGAAGAAAAAGAAGAAAAAGAAACTTGGTGGAAAAAAGGGTAAGAAATCTAAGAAAGGTTTTTTCTCTAAGATTTTCGGAAGTAAGTAATAAGGTGATTAAGTTACAAGAAATATTAGAAGGTACTTGTGGCTATGGCGTTGATGGTCAGCTAGGTGATGAGCCAGCTGGCCCGCACCTTTTGAAGAAGAAAAAATTTGATTTAGACGAAACTTGTCAAAAAGGATATATGACACATCCTACTCGTAAGACAAAGATTATGTTTGGTAAGAGATATAGGAATTGTGTAAAGAAAGAAGGAGTCGATACTACAGTTACATTAGAACAAGCTGGTATGATAGCTGACAACATATGTGAGAATTGTGGTGACTTTGCAAATGAAAATTTAAGAAAATGGTTTAAAGACCGATGGGTTAATATTGGTAAAAAGAAAAAGGGCGGTGGTCACCCACCGTGTGGATCAAGTGGAAAAAAAAGAGGGTATGCTAAGTGTGTTCCAGCATCAAAGGCTGCTGGGATGTCAAAAAAACAAAAAGCGTCAGCGACACGTAGGAAGAGGTCGGCTCAAAATAAAGCAGGTAGAGGTGGTACATCATCATTAAGTGGTGGTGGTAAGAAACCAATAAGAGTATCAACCAAACCAAAGAAGTAGGAGAGTATAATGAAGTTAGAAGAGATGGTAGGAAAAATGATGACAGAGGCTCAGTTCGATGAAGCCGCTGGTAAGAAGGATGCTTGCTATCGTAAGGTGAAAGCTAGATATGATGTCTGGCCGTCAGCTTATGCAAGTGGTGCTCTCGTAAAATGTCGTAAGGTTGGCGCTGCTAATTGGGGAAACTCTAAAAAAGAAGTCGCTGAAGGCACAACAAAAATGTTCGCATCAGCAAAGGTTGATGCCGCAGTTAAGTTAGCTAAGAGAATGGGTGGTAATATGACTAATGCTGTAAAGAAGATTGAGAAAATGGCAAAAGGATTATCTAAGAATGGTAGAGTACAATATGCTCTTCAACAGGCCAATGAAGGTTTAGGTGATAAGTTCTCTAAAAAATTATCTAAGTTTAATAAGAAGAATCAGAAGAGCAGAGATGCTATGAAGAAGTATGCTAAACTAAAGAAGAAAGAATCTGTAGATGAAGCTAGAGGAACCTGTTGGGTAGGCTATCAACAAAAAGGTATGAAAGATAAAGGTGGTAAGATGGTGCCTAACTGTGTTAGGGAAATCACAGAAATATATTATGAGGTAGATGGTAAAGGTTACGGATATACATTTGAGCATATAAATGATGGTAAGCTAAACGAAGCAGAATACCAAGGTAGGAAAGTTAAGTTAGGTAAACCAACACAGGGAGATGCAAAGAAATTTAAAGTATATGTTAAGAATCCTAAAGGTAATGTAGTTAAGGTAAACTTCGGACAAGGCGGTAAAGCTAAAGGTGGAACTATGAAGATTCGTAAATCTAATCCTAAAGCTAGAGCTAACTTTAGAGCTAGACATAATTGTGATAATCCAGGGCCAAGACATAAGGCTCGATACTGGAGCTGCAGAAAATGGTAAAGTTAAAAGAATTATTAAACGAATCAACTTATGTGAAAGGCAAGAGGGATGTTATAGTAAAAGGTTCATTTCGTCAAGTACACAAAAGTTTGACTATGAATGTAACAGAAGCACCAATGTCTGATAAATTATCTTCAATAAAAAGTGTCTTTAAGAAAGCTATGAAAAAAGCTCATGATGATTATGTTAAGGCAGTTGCTAAAGCATCAAAACCTTTTGACAATGAAATAACAGGCGTATAGTTGTGAATTTAAAAGATATAATAGAAGATTTACAATTAGGTAAAGTTTATACAGATAAAGACAGGCCACCTTTCAAAGTAGAATCCAAAGAAGAACCTATATCTGAAAATAAAATGGAGATGAAGAAGATATATCAACTTCTTGTCAAATATGGTAATAACGCAAAAGATGCTACTAAGATGCTCAAAAAGAATTATAAGTATGTGGCTAAGACATACAAAAATGCATCACCAGCAAAGAAAGCTGAAATAATATCATCACTTCAAGAATCCGTAAATGAAGGTGGTGTGATTAAGTTAAAAAGTTTATTAAATGAAATAGTATTTCACGATGACTTTATGAAAGAAATAAAGAGAGCTGAAAAGGAAACTGGCAAAAAATTTAAAATACCATCAAGTACAAAAAAACTTTGTATGATGGCAAAGAAAGATGGCTTTCATAAAATAGATTATCAAGGTAAAGCTAGCGGTAAGGCAAGAGAACCAAATAAGTTAATGTACCAAGCGTATGCATTTGTGCAGGGTTGGGGTCACTCTAAATACAAACACAATTGGGATTGGAGAAGTGACAAAAGCCAGCCAGTTTTACAGAACATTCAAAACTCAAGTATTTATACAAGCTTATTTGATTATGATTATTTAAGAGGGCACGTCACTACAGATTTACAAGCATCTCAAATAGTTGCAAATATTATGCCTGGTTCAAAAGATGAAGAGCCAGCTTACTATTTGGTAAAAGATTACTTAAACTCTTTTGGTAGTCAAAGAGGTGGTGACAGAGAAAGTATGTTAGTCAATAAAGTCGAATGGTGGTTAAAGAAGAACAAGGTACAAACAAGATGATTAAGTTAAAAAAAATACTAACAGAAAAGTCTGAGAAAATTCAGGTGCGTGGTGTTGGTATTTATGATTTAAACTCACTAACAAATAAAGTTATTAAGATGGCTAAAGACTTAGAAAAGAATGCAAAGAAAGGTGATTGGCATAAATCATCTCGTAATAGTATAAGAGCTTTTGCTGAGATGTGGGATGCTCTATCAGAATATGACAGATGATTAAATTAAAAAATTTACTCTTAGAAGATGTATCTCAATCCCAATTAAACCAAGTAGAAAAATACTTAGATAAGTTATGGGCTAAAGTTGGTATTGATGTAGAATTTACTAGACACTTTATGGATAGAGTAAATGACGCAAGGAATGGTAAACCAATATCACCAGCAGAACTAATTAAGATTTACAGAGAAATTTATAAGAAGTATGGTAAACCAATATCACAATTAAAAAGTGGTGTTGAGATATTATTAAAAGATATGGAAACTGATATTAATGTACCAGTTGTATTACGATGGGATGGTAAAGAATTTGATATGATTGCCAAAACTGTAATGAGGAAGAAGAATTTTAAATCAAGCACAAAGAAGTATTCAGTATGATTAAATTAAAAGAACTATTAGAACTAAATGAGATGACTTATAATAAAGGTCCGAATGAAAAGCATCAGAGTAGGATTAATTATCCTATAACTTTGTTTAATGAAATCACAATGGAGAAAGTTCCTTTTCCTGAAAATAGTGGTAAGGAAACTTTAGCGGAATTAAAATATCTATCAAAATTAAAAGCAGATAAAAAATTTGTAAAAGAACACGATGATGTAGAAGAAGTGTTTGGTAAAAAACATAAAGAATTAGGATTAGAGTTTAATAAAGAAGAAGCTAAAGATTTACTTAAACAATCTGCTAAGTATATTATGGAACTAAAATATGAATATCAGAGACCAAGACCATATCAGATAGCTGAGTTTTATGGTATTAATTTAAATGGTGAAGAGTTAAGTAGTATGAAAACACCATCTTATCCAAGTGGACATGCGGTACAAGGTTATTTAATGGGTAAGATTTATTCTGAAAGACATCCTAAGTATACAAGACACTTTACTGATTTAGGTGAAGATGTTGCTGACTCAAGAATAGTTGGTAAAGCACACTATCCATCTGATAAAGAGTTTGGCAGAAAATTAGCAGAGAAACTATTTGATAATTTAACATAGAGGTTGTATGAAAATATTACATCTTAATCTGTATCGTAAGTACTTCGATGCAATTCTTAAAGGTGAAAAGACAATAGAATACAGAGACATCACACCATATTGGTCTAAAAGATTAGAGGGTAGATATTATGATGTGATTAAATTTAAAAACGGCTATCGTAAAGATGCGCCAGAAATGGTTGTTGAATATAAAGGTATGGACACAGTAAATTATAAAAATGAACTTACTTATGCGATTGGGCTCGGAAAAGTATTGGAAACTAAAAATGTCGCCTGAAGATAAAAAGAGTTTAGAAAGATTAAAAACTCTTAAAATAAAAGATGGTTTGCCTGAAGATTTAAAGGTAGCAATACTAACATTTTTAGAACAAGCTTATATAATTGGTGAATATGATTTACCACATATGCCTCCAGAGTATATGGAAAATCTATTAAAAACTCTTGCTAAATATCCCGAGCACAATATGATGACATTATCTTTAATTGAAATATTAAAAAGAGAAGATTTATTGTAATAGTAATTAGTATATATTATATTTATTATCAGAAAGGAATAATTTCCTAACTCAAAAATAAAGGAGAACCCTTATGTCTGATAAGAAGATAAGAACTGTTACACAACTTAAATCAAATCAACCATGCGAAAATAAAAGACAAGCTCTCTCTCAAATCAAAAGAATTGATTGGACTGCTTTAGAGTTTAGAACACCAAATCAAAAAACATTCTACCGAACTATTGGTAGAAACGATGTCACATTTTCAGTAGGACCTGCTGGGTGTGGTAAAACATTTTTAGCTACACATTATGCACTAAAGAATTTAGCTAAAGGTAAATATGATAAGATGGTAATCACAAAACCATTAGTTGAGGTGGATGGTGAGAAGATGGGATATTTGCCAGGAGATATAGATGAAAAGACTGCTCCGTATATGATGTCTATATATTACAATATGGAACAGATAATTGGGAAGGAAAGATTAGAAGTATTAAAAAAAGCCGGAGTTGTACAAGTTATACCTTTAGCTTATATGAGAGGACTAACTCTAACAGATAGTGTAGTTGTATTAGATGAGGCACAGAATGCCACACCATCACAGATAAAGACTTTTGTAACCCGTATAGGACAAGGAAGTAAATATATTATAAATGGTGATTTGATGCAATCTGATTTAAGAAAAGCAAATGGATTAGATGATGCTATAAAAAGATTCACTGGAATTAGAAGAGTGGGATTTAGTCAGTTTGATTTATCAGACGTGGTTAGACATCCTATTGTGGCTGAACTATTAGAGCGCTATCAAGATGAATATGAGTTAGGTACATTGTCAGCAGAAGAAACTTTATCTATGTGGATAGAAAAGCAAGAGTATGATGAACCAATTGCAACTAACAGATATTTTTATAAAATACGCAATTAACTATATATATTAGTATGAAAGTTACATATGCTAAAAGACTGCCACCTGGTGATAGGTGGCAGATCGGAAACGAAATATTTGATACATTAACCGAATGTCTTAATCAGATATTCTTACGAGAAAACGCAACCTACTTTGAAGTAGATGCTGGTATTGGTGAGATATATATCGATGATGGGCAAGAAGCGCCTAAAGCACCACCTAAGATGTGGGATTTATATGGTGAAAAAAGTGAGTAATATGAAATCAGATGCTGTTTACAATCAATGGGATAATATGGTATACGTTAGATCTAATGGAGATACTCTTCACATAATCTGCAATAAAGAAGAACAGATGGATGCAGTAAATGAAAGGTTCTATGAAAGTGGTAATGAATTAATTGGCTACGAAGAATGGGATGAGGGAGAGGATAAGAAATGGATTATGACTTGGAAAATCCCAAAGGAATACGACAAGCAATTAGAATATAATTAATATTTGTTGATATTTATATACTGTATTAGATAGGAGATTATTATGAACAATCCTTTAGCAAAATTTTATAGTTGGCAAGTAAGTAGTGGAGCATTAGATGGTTGGACATCCTATCATCTGGCCGCTGGTTTATTTATTGCTAAGATAGCTCAATGGTTAGGCTGCTCTGACTTGTGGGCAGTTTTATGGGTATTAATCATAGGAGTAGCGTGGGAAATCTTTGAGTACTTTGTAGAGGGTACAGAAGAAACTTATGGAACTAAAAAGAAGTGGGCTTATAATACTGGCGCAGATATATTTGTAGAAGTAGCAGCTGCTTGGTGGATGGTACTATAATAATAGGAGAAAACAGATGTTAAAGAAAATTATAATAGGTTTGTTATTAACCTCATCTTTGTTTGGAGAAACCGAACTTTGGAAATTTTTTAAGTATTCAACTGCTTATGCTAGCTTTAGTTTGAATGCTCCAAGATACCAGGATGATAAGTTTGCTATTGTCGGTGGATTATCTACTGGCGATTTAGAGGTAGAAAGAACTGAAGGTGAGTTAAAACCTGATTTTCAAAAATCATTTGGTTTGAGAAAAGTTGCTAGGTTTAAGTATGAACCAAAGCGTGGAGTAAAGTCAGCTGGTAAGGGTGGAACTTGGTATGATGGTTCAGAACATAATCCTAGTGAAAGCGCCACATTTGGTCCTGTGTCAGCTTGGGAATATCTAATTAAATGGTCTGAGGGCAGACAATGGGGTAATGAATATCTTAATCAAGAGTATTGGGTACGATATACTGGCGATTGGTTGATGGCTAAAGTTGGTTGGACAGAATTAGGATTGGAAGATATTAATTATGGTCAAGGTGATTTAAGATTAAAGTGGTCACCGGAAATATCAAATAGTCAAATTCACATAAGCGTTGGATTGAAACACAGACAACATCCTGTATACGGATTTGATGCTATGATATTAGACACTACTTGGTACAGAGGACAGTGGTGGGCATTTGCAGAAGATGCTTTTGATGTTGATGATAATGAATGGCGTGATCCTGCTCACTTTGATGAAGATGGTAATTGGATAGCAACTGAACTATTAGAATATAGAAATGGTGAATGGGTTCCTGTTGAAGGACCAGGTCCGTTTTGGAATGGCGATGCTGAAGCTAGAGGATATGATTGGTTGTGGAGAGATGATAATGGTAGAATATTTGCTTACACAGATAGAGAATATTTTCTATATCACTTTCCAGGTATGTTAGAAGAATACATCGATGCTAAGAAACGTAATATTGGATTTCAAAGAGAAACATCTTTGGTATTTGGATTAGATTGGTATTACTATGCTGAAAATTGGTGGGTACACGGTTGGGGTAATTACTTACCTTTCCATTATGGTCACGATAAATATTCTTATCATAATGCTAATGCTTATAAAGATCATTTAGACGCTAATAAAGATCCAGAAGATTTTGATTATATGGAGCCAATGTGGATGGGTTGGAATGATTACGATTTTGGTGGAATATTCGGAGTAAAGATTAAAGATAATCTTGGCGTATTTGCTGAAGGTAAATATTTATTCTATTGGGAAAGGCCAGCTTATGACATTAAGTTAGGTGTTAATTATCAATTTGTGGGGTGGTAAAATGAAGAATTACGAAATATATAATAATCTAAAACTATTTTGTTTAGTGGGAATGCTTTCTATATTCACATTTAGTTGTGAAGATTCTCGAATAGAAGAAGAGCCACAAGAAAATATTCAAATGTGGGTTAATGGTGACATAATACCTGTGTATGATTACTATGAAAGCATAACTACATATGGAATAAAAACTATTACAGATGGTGGTAATATTAAAAAAGTATTCGTAATCCATTTCCAAAAAGGTTTAGGCCGTATAAGTCCTGAGAAAGAACATTATGCATTAATCTTTTATGATATTGATGCGGATGATGATAATGACTTAATAGATTTAGGTGTTTATATAAATCCAGATTCAACTTCTTCAAAGGGTATTACATTAGAAATTACAGGTTTATCTGATTATACTACAAATGCACAAGGTGTTATAAATGTAAATAATAAAAATATAGTTAGTGGTGTAGCTGAAGGAACTTTTTGGAATCCATATAGAGAAGAATTTCAAAATGGATTAATTGTATTTGATAATTTAGAAATTGGAACAGATCCAGAAAATACATTTTACTCGGAGTATTATTAATGAATGGTGATATTAAAATAGGAAAGTTACTTTGTGAAGAAGATATAATCACAAAGAGACAATTGAATCAAGCCTTACAATTACAGGTAAAGGGAGACAAACGTACTCTCGGTGAGATACTTGTGGACAAAGGTTTCTGTAGTTTAGATGACATAACTGATATTTTAATGAAAACATCAGATGACCATAACCATATAGAAAAACAAGAAGAGATTGTTGAAAAAATAGAAGGACCAAAAGCAAACGAACCAATAGAAATAAGTGAAGATAAAGTATTGGATACTAAATTCACACTATCAGTACAAACAATGATAGGTGCTGGAACAGGTTTAGCGTCATTAATTGGAATGTGGTATACATTACAAGGTGAAATTGAAGAAGCTAAACAATTACCATCTTTAGAAAGTTTGTATAAACAAGAGTATCCATCAAGACCAGAAGGATATAACTGGCCTCGTTCTTTTGAACAATACAAAGATAATGTTGGTACTCTTCAAGATGATATGGATGAAGCTTACGGAAATATAGAAGATCTTAAAGAGATAATCAAAGAATTACAAAAGGACATCAAAGACCTTGAACGAAGAAAAAGGGATAAATAGGAGTTTGTTATGAGATATTTAATTAGTTTAATATTTTTCTTGTCTGCATTAACCGCTCAAGTTACAGACAAAAATTTTAAAGAGAAGATAGGAAAGGGATTTTCAGTAGTCGTATTCACTTCTAACTATCAAGAAAAAGAGTTGGATAAATCGGTTTTAAAAGGAGTCGGTGGATTTGATGATGCCAAAATAATTACAGTCAATTCTTCAGATGTTAAAAAGGTTATTAAAAAATTAAGAATTAGAAATTATCCATCTATTGCTTTATTCCACAATGGAAGTAAAGAAGAAGTTTGGAAAGCCGATATGGATGGTGATTGTGGGTGTTCATCATCTGATATTAAAAAGGCTATAGAAGATGTCAATTCAGAAGATGTATTTTAGGAATGCATGAATATAGCAACTTTAGCTGGTCACTTAGCATTTGGTCTGATTGCCTTTTCTTTTCTTGTCAAGGACATTTTATGGTTACGGATAATATCTACACTAGCTAGTGTATTCTCTGTATTTTATAATTATGTAATACCAATAGAACCAATGTGGATTCCAATTTTTTGGAATGTTGTATTTGCATTAGTCAATATATATCATATAGCAATTATAATTTATGAAAAGCGTCCTGTTGATATGTCGCCTAAACATAAAGAGCTATACGAAACAATGTTCAGAACTATGACACC
>VMHT01144398.1_pt1 | contig 10610 bp, 8 predicted proteins | sample 4693611 | NCBI WGS metagenome assembly VMHT01 (sample SAMN12280063, study PRJNA550983) | marine metagenome | isolation source: seawater sampled from same location over 5 years 0.02-0.2 micron viral filtrate | place: USA: collected off the coast of southern California halfway between the port... ...
ACTGGTGGAGCCAGCCCGTTGCCATGGGGACCGGTTTAACCGCTGCCCTCATCTACACCTTCTGGCGCCTGTTCTTCTACGATGCAGACATCTCGTACACACTTCATGGAAGCACGGTGATGTCGCCCATCTTTTCGCCTAACGTCCTCGAGTGGGACTTGTTTGGACTCTCAGCGTGGAACCACCCCGAGTGGGTTAGCCCCGCCACCCTCGTCCTCTGGATTCCCTTTGGAGTCAGAGGCACCTGCTACTACATGCGCCGCGTGTATTACCGCACCTTCTTTGCCAGCCCAACGGCATGTTGGGTTGACGAGCCCGACATCAACAAAGCGATTGGGTACCAAGGAGAGCGAAGGATGTTCCTCTTCAACAACCTACACCGCTACTTCCTCTACGCTGCCATGATCATCATTCTCATCAAATGGTGGGACGTGACCCACACCATGCATTTCCACTCTGCTGCGCACGACGGCTATGGCCTCTCCATCGGAACCTTCGTCATGGGTTTCGAAGCCTTCCTCCTGACGATGTACGTCACCTCCTGCCACGCTCTCCGCCACCTTGCTGGAGGCATGCTGGACCGTTGGACCTCAAAGATCAGCCGTGTCCGAGGTGCCCTCTTTGGCAAGATCAGCATCGCCAATCGGTCCCATGGATTTTGGTTTTGGACATCACTAACCTTTGTATTCCTCGGCGACATCTGGGTTTTGTTAGTCGCAGAGGGCCGGGTCAATGACATGGTGCTTCTTGTTATTTGAGGTGAAAGAATGAACGAGAACATTACCAACCACGAGTACGATGTCATCATCATTGGTGCAGGCGGCGCAGGCCTTCGGGCCGCCATCGAAAGCGCACGAAGCGGCGCGAAAACGGCCATCATCACCAAATCCTTGCTCGGTAAAGCGCACACAGTCATGGCCGAAGGCGGCTGTGCAGCGGCTCTGCAAAACGCCGACCCAAGGGACGGCTGGAAGGTCCATTTCCACGACACGATGAAAGGAAGCAAGTGGCTTGCAAACTGGCGTATGGCAGAATACCACGCCAAGGAAGCCCCCGACCGCGTCCGAGAACTGGAACAATGGGGCGCCGTGTTTGACCGCACACGCAAGAACCTCATCAATCAGCGAAACTTCGGCGGACATACCTTCCCCCGCCTCGCTCACGTCGGTGATGCTACCGGGCTCGAGATCATTCGTACCCTTCAGGAAAGAGGCATTCACGAAGGCATTGACATCTTCATGGAATACACCGTTCGCACCCTACTCAAGGAAGGCGACCGAGTCACAGGCTGCGTCGCCTACACCCGGGTTGAAGGAGACATTCACGCCTTCTCGGCCAAGTCTGTGGTCCTGGCGACCGGCGGCATCACCCGATGCTGGTCGGTGTGCTCAGGCTCCTGGGAGTACACCGGCGACGGTCATGCTCTGGCGCTATGGGCCGGTGCTGAACTTCGAGACATGGAGTTTGTCCAATTTCACCCAACTGGCATGGTATGGCCACCCTCCGTTCGAGGCATCCTGGTGACCGAAGGTGTTCGAGGCGAAGGCGGTCGATTGACCAACAGCGAAGGAAACCGATTCATGTTTGATTATGTTCCTGAAATGTTTGCTGGAGACCATGCAGACACCATCGAAGAATCCGACCAGTGGGTCGAAGAAGTGGTCAGCGGTAAACTCGCCACCGTTCGTCGCCCACCCGAACTCTTGACCCGAGACGTTGTGGCCAAGGCCATTAACTCCGAAGTGAAAGCCGGGCGAGGCTCCCCGCACGGCGGTGCCTTCCTCGACATCTCCCACCGTGGTGAAGAAGCCATTCTGAAGAAGCTCCCGTCCATGCACCATCAATTCAAGGAACTTGCTGGCGTGGACATCAGCAAAGAGCCGATGGAAGTCGGACCAACCGCCCATTACGTGATGGGAGGCGTTCGCGTCAACGCAGAATCTCAAGAGACCACCGTCCCTGGCTTGTTTGCTTGCGGAGAAGTCGCCTCAGGCCTTCACGGAGCCAATCGCTTGGGTGGAAACTCGCTTTCCGACCTCATTGTGTTTGGTAAGCGGGCTGGTGAATATGCCGCCAAGCGCGCAAAGGACCTCGCACAACCCGCCATTGACCACGAACAGGTCGGCCGGGCAATTGACGACATGCTTGCCCCCCTGCTCCGAGAAGGCGGAGAAAATCCCGGTCAAATCTACGATGAAATGCGCGACATGATGCAAGCCAAGGTTGGGATCATTCGCACAAAGAACGAACTCGAAGAAGCCCTGAACGACATCCAATCGTTCAAAGAGCGAGCGTTGGCCTGTTCTTCGGGCACCTCCCGAAAGTACAATTCTGGCTGGCACCAGGCTCTTGACCTCATCAACATGGCCGATGTCTCCCACGCCGCCACCTTGGCAGCCATCACCCGTGAGGAAAGCCGAGGAGGACACACACGGGATGACTTCCCCACCCCTGAAGATGACTATTGGGGCCAAACCCTCAACATCATTTGGATGGAAAACGGCGAGATGAAAATTCGCCAAGAGCCGGTTGAAGAGATGCGCGCTGACCTCGAAGAAGCACTCACGGAAGTGAAAACGATGATTGCCGAACGTGCAGCAGAAGCAGGAGGTGCGAATTGATGTCCCTCAAAGGCAGCACACAATCGTTCAGTATTCTCCGAGGCGAAGGCGACGAAGCCGAATTGGAGGCCTACGATCTTGAACTCGACGAGGGCATGGTGGTGTTGGATTGTCTTCACCGAATCCAACACGAACAAGAGCCTGACATGGCTGTCCGATGGAATTGCAAGGCAGGAAAATGTGGTTCATGTTCCGCTGAAATCAACGGTCGACCGCGCCTGATGTGCATGACTCGCATGAGTGATGTCGTGGCTGAGACACCTGCGGGCCAGCCCATTGAAATCCGACCCATGAAGGCGTTCCCGCACGTCAAAGACTTGGTCACGGACGTGAGTTGGAACTACGAGGTAGCCCAACGAATCGCTCCCATCAACGGCCCTGAAACCATGGATTGGGAATTCAACCAAATGGAAGCCGACCGAGTGCAGCAATTCCGCGAATGCATCGAATGTTTCCTTTGTGTCAACACGTGCCACGTCCTTCGAGACCACGCCCTGTTTGATGACTTCGCCGGACCTCGCAACCTTGTTCGGTTGGCTCAATACGAAATGCACCCTCTCGACACGGAAGACCGAGTTCCTGAAATCAAGAAAGAATTCGGCGTTGAATACTGCAACATCACGCGGTGTTGTACCGAGGTTTGCCCCGCAGGCATCCAGATTACCGACGATGCCATCATTCAACTGAAAGAGCGTGTGGTCGACCGGTACTACGACCCCTTGCAACGTATTTGGCGAACCATCACTCGAAAGAAGGTCCGCTATTGATCTCGGCCCTGAGCGCCATCAACGGGCGATGAGCCACTCGCGAATCCACTGTTCACCAATGCCGTCGTAATCCACATCAAGTGGTTGAAGCGGCTGAACGATGACCAACAGGTCCAATTCCCCGCCCCATGAAGCCTTGGCAACCAAAACCACCTCGCCGACCTTCGTTCCTTCCGGGTCTGATCCAAAAGCAGTGGTGTTGATGTTGTAATTTCTGAAGATCACCGTTTCAATGTCCCCAGAGTCCCAACTTCCAATGATGATGTCGAGGGTCGACGGTGCCGGTACGGGTTGCAGCGTGATCTCGTCCGGGTTGAGGCGCACGAAAGGTACCTCCTCGTCAATGAGCTCAATTGCTTGATGCAGACGACCTGTTTCCATGTTTATGAGCGAGGCAAAGGTGAGTGCAGCCGTTTCGGCGCCCATCACCCCCGGTTGATGTGGGAGGCGCAACGTGAGCGATTGCAGCACCACCACATCGCTGGTCACCCAAGTGTATTGCTGGCCAGCAGGATAGACCGGGGCATGTGGGTTTTCCGTAAACAGGGGTCGACCCCAATCTTCCGGCGCAACAGGTTGAGATGTGGGAAGGAAACCGGTGGCCCCCATACATAAGACAGCAACGCAGAGGGCCAAGATTCGGGGTGTTCGGTGTTCTGCCCATTCATGACGTCCTGCTGGACTCAGTACGGAAAGCACCAGCAACAGAGGAATTGCTAACAGCGCACCTCCCGGTAAAATCCAGATGAGCACGGCGAAAGCGAATGCAATACGCACCCCGTTGGTGCCAATGGCACCAGTCCAGTGATGTTCATCAACGTCGCCCATTCGCCGATGGTAAAGGTACAATGCGAGTCCACCTCCGACTAGAGGGGCCAAGGACTGAATCACACCCTGCCACATCGTCAATACCAGCTACCAATCTCAACACGACCGCCATAGAGGTTCGCCTCTCGCCAAGGTTGAAGCGAGGGTTTCCCGTGGATTTGTCCATGGCGGAAGCAATTCTTTCCTTCAAGTCGGTTCAACACCGGCACGCCATCCCAGCACCAACGCTCACTCGACCATGGGCTACACGAGCCGGTCCAGGCATCGTTGGCCTTTCCATTGACCTCTACGAAGGGGCCATCTTGGGGTTGATTGGGCCGAACGGGGCGGGAAAAACCACCCTTCTGCGGATGATGGCTGGAGTCTTGCCACTTCAAGAGGGCCAGATCCAAACCCGATTCGAAGGAACGTCATGGCAGGAGGTGCCCGACCTTCGCCATTGGGTGGGCCACATGCCCGAACAAGTTCGATGGCAAGGTCGCTCTACCGTGGTTCAAGCCCTGACCCAACTCGGGGAAATGCGAGGCACATCGGAGAAGAAAATTGAGCAATTGTTGGCCCTCGTCGGCCTTCGGAGTCGTCGAAGCGAGCCATTGGATAACCTCAGTCAAGGCATGAGGCAGCGCCTCTCAATCGCTTCTGCCCTGCTCGGATCCCCCAAGGTGTTGTTGTTGGACGAACCTTTCAACGGCCTCGACCCGGTTGCAGCGCAAGCCTTCACCGCCCTGGTCAAAACATTGGCCTCGAAGGGTGTGAGCGTGGTCATTTCCTCGCACATGGTAGCCCAATTGGAAGGGCTCATCGATCGCATTGCTCTGCTTCACCGAGGACAGTTGCTTGATGAAGGGCCGCTTGAAGACGTTGAACGGCGTCTTGGACTTGATGGACGTTACGTGATGACCGGGGCTGGCACCCTTGAACCGACCTCTATTGCCAGTGAGGGCGACATCGTCTCGTTTGAAGCGGAGCACCAGCGATGGACCTTGACGGTGAATGGAAAACCGGATGAAACGCTTGCGGCCGCCCTCGAGGCCAACTTGACACTGACTTCATGGGCACCAGTCAGACCAAACCTGGTGGAATGGCTGTGTGCAGCGACAGGAATGGATGTGGACGACATTACCTTGGAAGTGGCCTCTTCTGCAATGCTTCCAATGCAATCCAAGGAGGTGCTGGAAAGTGAGTGACCGAACTCGAATTCTCAAGGTAGCTGCACGAATTCGCGGGGAGCGACTCGCGGGCATTCGTCTCAAAATTATGCTCCCCATCCTGCTGCTTTTCTTGCCCGGTATGGCATGGGGTTTCTCGGACCCAAACATCATTCTCCCAGGAGGTCATCAACCTGATACACCGATGGAAGTTTTGTTTTACGCCTCACTTGGTGTCGTGTTCGGCGCCACCATGTGTGCAGTCCTGATGGCGTTTGACGGTGTAAGCAAAGACCGAGCCAGTGGAATGTTGGAAGTGAGGTTGGCCCAGCCAATGCCTCGAAAGCACCAAGCGACGGCACTGATTCTCGGCCACGCCCAATGCATATTGGTTCCGGTTTACCTTTTGCTTGGCGTTTCGGTGTTCCTCGTGCGACTACGACTTGGAGAATGGCCTTCTGCGGGTGAGTTAGCGGTGTACGCTCTCTCAACAGGACTCATTGTGGTGTGGTATACACTGTTTGCCTTGTTGGCCTCAACTTCAGCAAAAGAACAAGGCACAGCCATCGCTTTCGGAATCGGAGTTTGGTTTTTCTTCACGTTCCTTTGGGCACTGGTGACCACGATGGTGGCCTACGCCTCAGGCGTAGCGGTTGGTGAAGCCAACGACCCCGCTTGGGTGGCGCTGGAAGGCATGCTGGACTTGCTCTCCCCCAACGGTGTCTACCACCATCTTTTGGAAACTCAACTCCCAACGGTTGACCGAGGAGTGGCGGCCTGGCAATCATGGTTGGCTGCTATGTTGTGGACCTTGTTGCCGTGGTGGGCCCTCCATTATCGCATGGAACGGCTTGTTCCTTGATGAAACCAACCAATGCTTCATGAAGGCGAAACACGACGGTGGCCCATGACACGCGGTCTGTCCACACCTTTGCTCTCCCTGCTCATCACGCTGGTAATGCTTGGCGTCACATCCTCTCCAGCCCTTACTTCGTTCAACGATAACCCGGTCGTGATGTCCACCGAAGGCCGTCAAGACACGCTCGACGTGGATTGCAGCGGCTACACCTTCGAAGATTTGTTTGAGTACGATTTTGCTCTTTTTGAACTTCAAATACTGGATGATTGGGCCACGGGTGACATGTTTGCCAATGCTTGGGTCAACGGTTCCAATTCACCAATCGTTCGAGACAACCTTGACGGTTTGTTTGAAGGATTGCCGGGCGGGGACAACGAATGGATCAGCACCGATGAACGTGATGCCGTTCGCAGCATTGGTCCAAAGTGCATCGCAGATATGGAAACTCGCCTAGGCATGCGAGAAGGTATCCCTCACTCCGGAGGTGTGGATTGGAACGACTTTGAATTCGTTGAAGACGGGATTGCCCTGGATGAGGTCAACTTGGTACCCGAGGGGCACCCAGACACTCGCACCTGCACCAACTTTGGTGCGGCATCAGATTGCAAAGAAGTTCCGACTTCGACCACCGAGGACATGGAAATCAGCTTGTTTGTGGGAGAAGATCAAGCCAACAACGTTCGCTGGGACCAACTTCCTAACAGCGGCGTATCAAACTTCACGCTCGCCATGAACATCAGCAACATGAGCAACGCCGCTCTGGTGGTGACCTTCCCTGTTTTGCAAGGCCTGCGCATCTATGATTTCCGAGTGATTGACAACCAGCCCGCAAGCGGGGAAACATGCGACAACATCGGTGAGCCTTCCTTTGCTTACCTCCCAGATGGCGCACTTCAAGTGACGCAGCTGGTCGACTTTGACCGAACCCAATGGGATTTGGTTTGCAACATGTTCATGGATTTCACAACAAAAGAACCTGAAACCAACGACGTTCCCGCATGGACCGAAGATGCTCCTGCCAACGGTACAGTGATTCCAACATCAGGAGCCGGAACGTGGCGATTTGCGGATGCTGAGACTGGAAACGCTTGGGCCAACGATGACAATGGATGGTCCCTCCAATGCGATTTCACTGAAGCCGGGTGGAGTGTCTCCACCAATGTGTTGGGTGATTTCTTAATCACTCAACCCGAAGGTGCAACGCAAGCCTCTGCAGATTGCACACCGGTTGACCCACTTGGAGCCATGGATGAAAACGATTCGAGAACCTGGACCTTTGGTACACTCTACACAGCGACTGGAACCGTTGATGATGACGGAAAGAACGCTCGCCTCACCATCACGTCCACCGGTTTGGTGAACGAGTTCTTATTCTCAGCTCGTGCCCTCCAAAACGGGCAGATGGGCGGTGCTGGAGAATCGGTAGCCGTGGCATCCCAGCCGACGATGACGGCCGTCTCCCTGCAGAGCATCCGTCCAGGTGCCTTCACCTTCAGCGTCTCAGCCGAGGCAACGAACATGTTGCTCCATGTGGCTGAATTCTCCCTCGGACTGACCAAACCAAACTCGCCACCTACCGTTTCAGTGGCGGTCAACTTTGACGGCCTGAACGCCACATGGGATGAAAGCCAGCTCAAGTTTGAGATGTACGGATTGGTCTCTGACCCGGATTTGGAAGCGGTCACAATGAGCCTAACGATTTGCGGGGCTGACTACCAAGGATTCACCATTGATGGCATCAACTGGGTGGTCGAAGTTTCGACCGCTATCTGCCTCGCCAATGGACTCACCACCTATGATGTCCTCATCACAGCGGTTGACGAATCTGGAGCCTCCACGCAACTGGCTGTCGGGATTCCAGCGCCGATGGTTGAAGATATTGCACCTGTGGCGACACCAGCCCTCGATACCGAGGACGGAGCCTTGCCATCCATCACATTCCTAGCGACACTTTCGATGCTGGGTGCGGCTCTTTTGGTACAACGAAGAAGGCCTGATTGAAACCGACAACACCAAAAGGACTAGGCCGCAGGATTGAACAGGTCTTGAGATGTTCAGTGGAACCGTTGAGTCGAAAAGCCATGAAGGTGGCTTACTGGTGCATTTTGACGGTTCATCGCCGGCGCTTAATGCAATTATGATCCGTTCGGATGACGGTTCCTACATCGGAAAGGTCGACGGCGTCATAGGAAGCACCGGCCACCCACTTGCACATATCGCTCACATCGACCGTTCTTTGGACATGGATGCGCTGATTGGCGTAACCGTTTCCGTTCGCCCCAAAAAGCCGAGAGAAGAACGCAGCGACCGAAGAGGCGATGACCGACGACAAGGCGGACGAGACAATCGAGGGTTTAGAAACGACCGAAACGGCGACGACCGACGACAGGGCGGACGAGACAATCGAGGGTTCCGAAACGACCGAAGAGGCGACGACCGACGACAAGGCGGACGAGACAATCGAGGGTTCCGAAACGACCGAGGTGGACCTCGCCAACAGGAATACAACGACTGGACATGCCCAAAGTGCAACAACTCAAACTTTGCACGCCGAACCGTGTGCAACCGGTGCGAAGAACCACGTCCTGCTGGAAGTGGAGGAGGCGAACGTCGAGGCCATGGCCGACAGAACGATCGAAGAGGCAATGACCACCGAGGTGGACAACGGCAGCAGCGTGGCACCTTCAATGACAACGATTGGACATGTCCAAAGTGCAACAATTCGAATTTCTCATTCAGAAACGTATGTAACCGATGCGAGGAGCCTCGGCCTGGTGGCGGCGGTGGCGGTGGCGGTCGTGGTGGACCGCGAAACAACGACCGACGGCAAGGCGGACGAGACAATTACCAGCGCTCCTCCTACGGCGGCGACCGACGACAAGGCGGACGGGACAATCGAGGATACCGGAGCGACCGAAACGGTGGCGACCGACGACAAGGCGGACGAGACAACTACCAGCGCTCCTCCTACGGTGGCGACCGACGACAAGGCGGACGAGACAACCGAGGGTTCAGAAACGACCGAGATGGCGGCGACCGACGACAAGGCGGACGAGACAACCGAGGGTTCAGAAACGACCGAAATGGCGGCGACCGACGACAGGGCGAAGGAGACAACCGTGGATTCCGCAGTGGTGGGGGTCAACGAGACGGTGGTGGCCAAAGCAACAACCGTTCATCCGGTGGGAGTTGGCAACGAAATGGACGCCCTCAGCGAAGTTCTTCCGACAACGACTTCCGTCGAGCCAAGGGCAAGCGATCGGGCCATGCCCACAATCGACCACCTCGAGATTTCCGAGCTCCACGCAAATTTGAACGAAAAGACGAGTGAAAGGATGTGGCCCCGTGAGCGCAGAATCACACTACCTCAACGCCCTTGAAGCACTTGATGAAGGCGACAGAGACCTTGCGAAAACCGAGGCAAAAAAGGCCACGACGCTCGACCCAGACCACCTTGAAGCATGGGCCGTGCTCGTTGATGCTTGCCTTCCCGCTGCTGGTCTACCTCCAACCATGGCTCAGGCTGCTCAGGCACTATCTGCGGTCAAGAAAATTGTGGAGGCGGACCCAAGCCGGATGGACATGTGGGTTCGCGGCGGCCGATTGATGGCTGACGACCTCGGTATGCTTCACGATGCATTGCATTGGTGGCAGGCTTGCCGTGAGATCGCTCCGAGGGAAGTCACACCCGTGGTAGAAATGGCTTCTATTTTGGCGGACATGGGTGAATACGCGAACGCTCAACAGCGCCTTCAATCCATCCTTGACGACAACATGGATGTTGGAATGACGCAGTTTCGAAAGATCAACGGACTCCTACAACTGGTTAGGGCAGCAGCTGCTCAGCAAGATCGTGATATCTTCAAACCGAATGAAAAACACCACGACGGATGGGAAGCCATTCGACAAAAAATGCGGAAACCACCGCTTTCTGAGAACATAATTTTCCTCATAACGGCCGTGCCCCTTCTCCTCATTTTGATTATCCTGCTCCAAGGTATGAGCGGACCGAGTTTCAACATCGGAACGCTTTGCCTGAACACGCTCATCATCTTGATTGTCATTTTGGTGTGCATGCGAAACGCCAAACGTTGGTTTCAAATTATCAACCGTCCAGCCTTTAACCTCCTGCGAGCCATGAATTTTGAGGCAGCAACAGGATACACCGTCATGACTGAAGACATCCGAACATCAGTCCTCTACATGTACATCATGCAGCGAAAACCCCAATCATGGCAGGAGCGCATGCTCAAAATCATTGACAAAGGCACGCCATTACCCAAAAATTGGCGATTGCGCCTACCGGATTTTGAGTCCCATCTCGGTGACGACGGCGAGGTTGAAATCGAAGACGGGGCATTGCTCCAAGCCTACGAGGAAGAGTGAA
>VMHT01196410.1_pt1 | contig 10610 bp, 19 predicted proteins | sample 4693611 | NCBI WGS metagenome assembly VMHT01 (sample SAMN12280063, study PRJNA550983) | marine metagenome | isolation source: seawater sampled from same location over 5 years 0.02-0.2 micron viral filtrate | place: USA: collected off the coast of southern California halfway between the port... ...
AAAGATACGTAGATCTGTTAATTTTTGTAAGAGGTGAATCGACATTTGAAGAGTTTCTGTATACAGCTTCTAATATGTCATCCACACCAAACACTGCCGTAGCATCAGATGTGCCATCTGCAGAAGATCTGAACATAGTATAAACTGCTTGACCGTCAACTAATGTAATTGAATTGTTTCCTATTTGCCAATAGTGAAGTCCTCTATTACCCCACTCTTGAAATAGAATATTAAGAGATCTTCTTGCTTGACGTAGCTGATTACCAGAAACACTTTGTAAACCAATTCTCTCATATGCTTCTTCTATGATCTCATCAATAGCAAAAGTTTTGTCGAACGTTGTCGTTCCTGAAGTAGTATTAGCCATTTAATCTCCTTACTTGTCCAATATAATTGTTGCAGTAGCGTTTGAAATTGCTGATATAGTCATACCACCTTCAAACAAAATACCATCTTCTGCTAAATTATATGAAAACACGTCTCCAGCTGGAACATCTACTTGAAATTGTGTAACAGAGTTACCGTCTTGTAAAGTTACTGAACCTGCTGATCCAGTTGAAGCAAGAATAATTCCTCTTAATCTTGTTCTACCTGCGAAGACTGATGTAGCATCTGTTTTTCTAACTGCTTTTACGTCTGATTTCATTATCCTGTGTATCCTATCGTTACTGAGTCTGTTTGATCTAAATCTAAATAGACTCCTGTTTTGAATCTTATGCCAGAACCAGGAACCATTATATCTAATCCTTCTGATCCAAACTTAACCTGTAATTCTAAAGAACCACCTGTTCCAGTTCCATCATGTAATTTAACAACACCATTAGATGCTGCATGAGCTTGTATATACGTAACTCTGCATGGACCTAAATTTGTACTACCACCAGTGATAGTTTTAAAATTACCATCTGCTGTTAGTGTTGTAAACTTCTGATCACTTATAAACGATCCGCCGCCTGCCATATTCTTCTCCTATTGGTGCGGGTGGGTATTGAGATCAAAAAGTCTCAAAGTTTCCCACCCACATAATTATTAACTTACTGCTGCACTAAATGGTGTAGCTAAGTTTCCTGTTCCTCCTGTAAATACTTCAACTGCATATTTACCTGAAGCTAAAACAGTACACTCAATTCTAGCATGCGTTACGCCGCCAGTTGTACTTCCATTTAACGTTATAGTGTCAGAAGTAGATGCTGTCACGAATCCTTCCATGTTGTCACTTGTGTCAGTGTCAACGATAGTTGCCATTCCTGTCATAACATCTGTTGCGTTTGCAACTTGAACAATTAAACTACCTGTTTTCGTGATAGAATTTACGATTGTAAATTTAGCACCAACATTGTTTAAGTTAGTTAAGTCTGCATCTGGTCCTGCAACTCCTGAATCAGCTGTAGCATTAGTTGCTGGTAACGTGTAAGTCACCGCTCCTGCTGCATCATTGTGTACGATTTTTCCAGCGTGGGAATCTACTGTAAGAGCCACACTAGCATCTGCGTCTACAACGTTAGCTGGTCCTGTTTGGATGAATCCTTTTTTGGATATCACCGGACCTGCAAATGTAGTTTTTGCCATATTATTATCCTCCTAGTTTCCGAACATAGTCTCTAGGCCGTCGACTATACGCGTCTATGTTCTAATTAATTGTATAGTGATTATTTTATATAGCAGATTTAAATAAAGTGCAAGAGAGCCCGTGCTTTGGTTTGATTTTTATCCAAGATGTAGCTTTTTGACTAAGTAGCTACAGAAACTTCGGGTGCTGCGTCTTCGATCTTATTAGTTAGATTAGCTATCTTAGCTTCTTCTAACTTAATTTGATTAACAACTTCTCTAATCTTATTGTCAATCCTGACCATATCCAAAGTATATCTTTGGTTATCACGCTGGTGCACTGCCCATTCTGTTTCGAGACCCCTTTTCGTTTTGTAAAGGTCCCTGATTTGCGTTTGCATCTATAACCTCCTCATAGGTTACCCATATTTTGGACTTATTAATAAATCCATCTTTCTCCCATTTTATATCATTTTTTCCTAGTTTGTCAACTATTGCATTTTCAAGGGCTTTACTATCGTCTTCTGACTTTACGTTAAAGTCAGCATAGTAGCCATATGCTCTGATTTGTATACGGAAGTTTTTCATGGTTGCCATTTCTTTCTATCATAAAAAAAGGGGACCCGAAAGCCCCCTTTTTAATTAGTTAATCAGATGATTACGCACCTGGTGAACCGAACATACCTCTAGGGTCTGAGAATCCAAATGAATATCTCTCTCTAGCTTTGTATCTTACGTTACCAGTATCGAAGTCACCTTCCATAGCTGTTTTGATCGGTGATCTAACGAACATTTTCATTCCGTTAGGCACGTCTGTCTTGATGAAGAACGCATCAGTGTCAGTTAAGTAGTTGTTCACTACATAACCTTGTGGGATCATTCCCATAGACGCTATTGCGTTTACATCGTTGTCAGCCGTTCCAGTTCTGCCTGCAGACTTCATCAGTCTTTCAGCTGTAAACTGAAGCTCAGAAGGAATAATCATTTTTACTCCTCTTGCTGCAACTTTTAGACCTCTCTCATCTGTGAATGCGTTAATGTCGATCAGAGACTGCTCTAACGATGTTTCGTTAAGATCAGCTGATGTCGCTAACTCATTTGAGAAAGTTCCAGCTATCGTTGGGTGGTCAGTAGCACAAAGCTCCTTACCATCACCACCAGCAAATGAACTGTTGAATGCATTGTTTAATACATTCGCAGCTTTAATCTGCTTAGTGTTCGCCATCGATCTCGCTAAAGCTTTTGTGTATCTAGAAGCTAGTCTATCGTAGAGATTATCTTCGATAGCTTCTTCTGTGATAGCAAATGCTAAAGCAATTGTTTCATGCGTGTATCTAGCTGTGAAAGTTTCTTGTGCGTTGTCAAAAGTTACGCCAGATCCTTCTGGTTTTACTTGAGCTTGCGCGAAACCAGATAACATTACTTCTTCTTCAAAAGCTCTGTCGCTGTTTTCTGTGTCGAAAATTTCAGCATGCTGATTCTCGTATCTTTTATATTCCAGGCCGAATAGTGCATTCAATCCTGGCTCTAGTTCTTTAACTAGTTGTCCTCTTGATATTGCCATAATATTATACTCCTATCCTATTATATACCTGTTGTGCCTTTTAAGAAGTGCTCATTTATCATAACCACCAAGTTAACGTTAGCAGTACCTGCTTCGTTATTATTGATGTCTTTTGATATGCCGAGTACTCTTAATTGCGCCGTACCAGTTTTAAGATCTGAATGATCTAGTTCTACTTTCGAAATGAAATTCGGAGTAGCTCCTGATGCGTACACAATATCAGCGTTAAGGCCGACGTCTGCTGCCGCAGTTGCGTCGTCCGATTGTATTTCAAACCTTTCATAAGGGTCATCACTTACAAAGCCTTTAATATCCGTAGCGGTATTAGAGCCTTTTAGGTGATTAGCAAATGTCGGTTTGCTTGTTGATGCGTCAGTAAAGAAAACACCGTTAAGTGATCCTAGTAATGTATCTGTTGCTGCCGCTACAGTTATTGTTCCAGTTGCTGCCATTTCGACAGGGTCGTTCTGGAAAATCGCTGTTGCAGAAGCTGCGATATCATACTCAGATAAACCTTGGTTGTCTCTATTCTGACCAACTTTGCCAATGGGTCTTAATCCAAAAGCTGAGTCTTTATTTGCCATAATATTGTCCTCCTAAGACATGGTTTATTGTTTATGATCGCGCTTGTCTTGGTATCGCAAAGAAATTATTTCTTCGTACCACCAAAAGTTACACGACTTTGTCTCTCAGCATTAATCGGCATGCTAGAGTGCTCTTCCTTCATAAGGTCGTTGTTAACTGCATCGTCTCGATCCTTAGTTTGCTTAGCAAAATAAGCTTCTCGAGATTTGGCAACCTCTTCCGGTATCCTAGCAAGCACTAGGCCACCAACTCCAATCACTCCTGCGTATTTACCGTCTTTCAGCTGTGGATACTGTGAGTCTGGATATTCATCGGCTCTAACCAATTCCCATCCGGATCTCATTTTACCTGACATGTTTTTAGTATCGTCAAATCCTAAAACTTCAGTTCGTATCCATCTGTGCCTGAATCCGTCTGGCGCAGGTGGTGCATCTAAAGATGATGGTGGAGTCCAAGTCGTAGGTCTTTTATCTTTAGCTCTAGACTGGCTCGCACGCGGGGTTTTCATTTTATCGTTTTCCATATGCTATACCTCCTTCGTGATTTTTATTTGTTTCGCATATTCTTCTAATGGCACTCCTAATTTTTTAGCGATAGCAACCTGAGAAGGGGTGAGTCTCACGGTTTTGCGACCTGATTTGTTTACACTTCGCTTCGCTGAAGCTACTATTTGTGTAGGCTTGGTCGTATTTTCTTGAACCTTACCATCAGTTGTATCAAATTTATTTGGAAATTCAAGTCTTATTCTCTTATCTATTTCCGAATAATATTCGTCGCTAGCAGGGTCGTAACCCTCTTCATCCACTAGTTTTTTGTGTAGATCAAAGGCAGTGTACGTCATAGCCGTATCAGTACCAAACCACTTGTTTTTAGCTCCCCATTCTTCCGCTCTTGGATCGGGTGTAGCTTGTCTTGGTTGAGGCGCTTTCGGTATTTCATCCGTTTTAACCTCTGATTTAGTCTCTTCGTATGCTGCTTTTAGTTCGTTTAGTCTTGCTTCTTCGTATCCAAGTCTAGCAATCTCTTTATTAGCTTCAACTTCAGCTGCAAGATCTCCTGCTTCTTTGGCTGCTGCTAATTTAGCTGCTGATGCTTGTAGACCAGATTTGATTCTCTCTTCTCTGTCTTTAACACCAACTTGTTCAACTTGAGAATATTTCTTTTGAAGTTTTTCTTTTTGTTCTTTTTGGTTTTTAGCAAAAGCTAAAGCTTCATCCGCTTGTCTTTGTGCTTCTCTCCATTTCTTCGTAAGTTTAGATATTCTTCTCTGAACGTCTTTTGAATACGTTTCTAATTCTGGCTTTTCTTCTTTCTTTTCTTCAGGCTTCTCTTCCTGTTTAGCTTCTGGCTGCGCGTCGCTGCCTTCTGCTTTCTCTTCTCTAGTCTCCTCCACTTGTGGCGCGGGGCTAGAGTCTTCCTTAGTTTCTACTTCAACTTCTGGTTTCTGTTCTTCAAGCTCAACGTCAGCTCCAGGACCAGAGGTATCTATATCAACCATAGGTACGTCTTTTTTATTTTCTTCTTCTTGCATAGTCTCCTCCTATGTTAAATGTAATGCAACACAGATTCTGGATCTCCTATTGTACCCAAAACCTCGTCGTCGTTAAGAAGACGGACTTCTCCACCTTCTATTGGTAATCGTGATCCTGCATATCTTGCAAAAATCACCCAATCTCCTTCTTTACACCAAGGGCCAGTTGGAAATTTTTCTTTATCTCCGTATGCCATTGGTCCCATCTTTACAACATAACCACAATTCGTAGCAATTCGTGCTTTGTCTAAAGATTCTTGTGCAATGATAATACCACCTTTAGTTTTTTCTTTTGGTGTAAAAGGTAAAACTAAAAGCCTCCAACCAGATGGTTGTGGTAATTCACTTTTAATATCTGATACATTAGTCTCATCAACTCTTTTTACTTCTTCTACCGACTCGACTTTTTGTTCTTTATACTTTTCTTCCAAAGCGTTTTTATGCTTTGGGACCTCGTTTTTCGAGGTCAATAATTGTTCCTTCGTCATTTTTTTGCTCCTTCTTTTCTAGCAGGTTAGAGATTTCCTGAATAATATACTGGTAGGCATGTGCCTGTCCTAGCATATACTTGTATTTTTCCATGTTGTCAACGTTTCCTGATAACATACTTTCTCCAACATTCTGATACAGGTCTCTTAGTTGACGTTGGATTTTTACGATCAATTCTAAATCATTCATTTTCAAAATCCTCCAAAGCTTGTTTCTTATCTTTTGCTTCAGCTATTTTACCTAGTAGCTTATCTATTTCTTCTAGGTGTTGTGGATGTTCACCAATGGCAACAGGATTATCTAGATAGATATTCACAGTAGCATCAGCTGTAGCTATGTCTGCTTCATATTTAGTATGAAGTGCAGATATTATTCCTTTTCTACTCACGCTTTCCTCTCTTTCCTAATTGATTCTTTTCCTTTTTTAAATATGGAAGCCACTTTTGACTTGCCCATAACCTTAGCTCTTTGCTCTCCTACTGTGAGGATTTGTATTTTTCTAGCAAACGGTTTATTAACTTTCTTAACCTTCGCCACGGTTTTGCGAGCATCCGTCGGCGTAGCAAATTTAATTGATACCGTATCCCTTGGATTTTCATCTGTATACAATCTCCTTCCTGAGCCTTTAGGCTTTTTTCCTGTTCCTTTTTTTGGGTCCATTTAACATTTCCATCTTCTTCGTGCCTGACGGATACGTGAATTAGGATCGTTTCGTGTTTTAGCTGACGCTCGTTTAAGTTGTCCAAGTGATCTTGCACAATATGACTTTCTACGTTTTGCAGCTTTTGACCCTTTTTTCACTTTACCGGTCACGGCTGTTTTTAGTTTAGAGCCAGGATTTAATCTTCTATAGGCTTTGACCCCAGCTTCTGTCATGCCCGCTCCAGACTTTGTAGGTCTAAAGTTCTTTTTGTTTCTAGCAGGCATAGAGCCTTTAGAAAATTCTGTTCTTGTTTGATAATCTGTTCTCATTAATCCAACATACCTTTGTAATATTTAGCATAAGATGGATTGTTTAATTTTACGCCGCCATATTCAGAATTAATTGCAGGTCCTATGTATCCACCACTAGAAGCTTTTTTACGTTTTGCAAATGTAGCTGCTCTTGATGGTGTTGGTCCTGTATTTGATTTAGCTTGTTTTCTTCTTACGGCACCCGCACGCTGACCTTTGGACATCGCTCTTGCTTTTGCAATGGGCACGCATTTTGGATAATTTTTTCGCTTTTCTCCCTTGGAACGGCCACACTTTGGATATGAGCCATCCGATTTTTTGTTGGCAATATCTACCCAATTCTGTTTTACCCACTTACGCAGTCCCATATTAAATGCATCTTTTTCTTCGAGCTAATCCTGCAGCTTGCATGGATCCGCCTTTAGCAGCTTTTGCTCTATTCTTTTTTCCACCTGGTGTAATTTTACCAGAGCATACTCCTGATGCGTACATATTTGCATATGCGCTTGGGTACACCTTAAATTTTCGCTTCGCTGCTGCTTTACCTTTTGGACAAAGTTTTGCCATTACGCTCTTCCACCTTTTTTGAAATAACCCATTTTAGCTACAACTTGAGGTGCCTTCTTTTTTAGTTTTGCTAAACCTGGTTGTTTTTTAGGATCGATTTTTTTCTTACCACCCATTTTCTTTTCAGGTGTTCCTTTTTTATATCCAGGTCTCATCATGCCGCCACTCATGGCGCCACGTCTATTTGCTATTTTACTATATCTTGGATTTGCCATTATTTTTTTCCTCCTCTAAATATTTGTGTACCCTTTATACCAAAAATACTCGCAACTACAAGGATCCATAAATTAGTGAACCATTTCGGAAGCGACTGGAAATACTCAAAAAACAATTTTACCTTCTCCATCGCAGTTGGATCGTCCGACATAACAGCCCACATTAAAACAATGATAGGGGCTGAGATGATCACGAGTACAAATTCGTCCTTATAATCGTTTTGACGTGCTTCTAAAAGTTTGCCTTGGTAAGCTTCCTCACCTCGGGCCATTTTTTCTGCATGCATTAGTTGTGCATCAGACATAGCCATTTTAGTCTTCTGTTTATTCGCGTAAATTTTGCTTCCTGCTTGTAAAGCAATTTTTGCTAAACTAAACCAAGCCATATTAGTACCACTTAGCTTTTCTTTTTTTCTCTGCTAAGATATTTCCTTGACCTTGAACCTCTGCGTCTTGTGTTTCAGTTGGATTAGTTGTTTCAATCTCTTTTCCACCTTCAACATAACCATCTTTGTTCGTAAACATTTCGTGGTTCAGGCTTTTTTTGTTTTCTTCTGCCATATTAGCTCCTTTTTTTTAATTTTTACTATTTTTTTGTAGATTAGTCATCTATTTTTTTAATTATCACGCCACCTTGGCCCATATCTTTAGCACTTGGCAACGTTTTTGATAAAATTGTCTTTTCGATTGATGTATTAGCTCTTAATTTTGCTAAATCTTCGTTTTGTTCAAGTTTTTCGTCTTGATTTTCTTGATTCATCATCGCTCTCATTCTATCAAGGTTAATTCTCTCTTCACCTTCTTGTTTTTTTCTAGCATTTTCTTGTGCCTGAAGGTCTAACTCTCTAGATCTTAGTTTTGCAATAGGATCATTATCAAATTGAGAAGTAATTTTCTTCTCTTCCTTCATAAATTCTTCCATCATGTCAGCAATAAGTTGTGCTTTTCTTGCTTCAATCTTTTCTGCCATCATTTTTAATTGCATTTGCATTTGTGGATTTTGCATTGCTTGAGGATTTTGTCTCATAGCCATAATTTGTTGCATCTCTTGTCTAAATTCTACCTCAACCTGTTCTGTTGCCATCAAAGAAATGTGTTCAAAACAATTTTTCTCTAACGCAGCCATCACCATAGGATTATTTCTAGCCATGTTTGTTGCCATAAAATTTAAATGCGAAGTTATGTGTGCTCTATGATCTTGACCAGGGAAAGCTTGGAATGGTTTCCCAGCGAGAGCATCAATGTGCTCTAACGCTGGGTCCTTCGGTGTGGGAAGCTGTTGTGGTTTTAAAATTTTATCTATCTCTTTTACACCCAGAGCTTCGTACATATTTCTATATGCTTGATACAAATTATGTATTTGCGGGGCCGATGTTGCCAGTTGCAGTTCCGACTGTGCGAGGGAAATACGCTGTGTCTGAGAAAATATATTTGGATCTGCAACCGGCAATATATCTACTCTGTCATCAAAGTCAGATTGTTTTATCATTCTTTGACCACCAACAACATCGTAGGGATATTCTTGGGGTAGATATAACTTGAAAACTCTTGCTAATATTTTAAATTCTTTTTTAAGTGAAGCATAAATTCTTTTATGAATTGCAGACATTGTTCTGCTGCCCCTTTCCAACAAGGCTACTGTCGTACCCACTGCCGCTTGTTGATTACCCTCACCTACTTGCAGGTCTGCTATTGAAGCGAATCTTTGACCTGCAGATACTACGACGCCCATAAGCTGTAATAAAGTTCCTGATGGTTCTTTAAAAGGAAGCATCATGAAAGAATCTCTAATGTTGCCACCTGGTGCGTCTACATCTCTAAATTCACCAGGTTGAATAGCTTGTGCATCATCTCTAATTCTAATGCCTCTTTGTTTAAATCCTGCGGGTAAATTTGATAAAGTTCCTGCATCTAATAATTGTCTTAATGCAGATGTTGCAGTTCTAGATAATCCACCGATCATGTGAATTAATCCAAAACCGTAAAAACCTAAACCTGGTAAAAATTTAAAATGTACAAAATAATCTACTTTGTTTTTTAAAGGATCGTTTATTTCGTAGTTTCTTCTAATCGATATAACTTCTCTAGAATTTTCTTCAACAGTTACAACGTATGGAAGTTTAATTCCTGTTGGTTCACCGTCTTGTCCCATGTCTTCAAAACCTTCTAAATCTAAATTCACATGACATTCTAGTAAATTAAATACATCTTCGTCTCGTCCTTTTGTTTCTCCTTGAAGTTCTCGTTCTTTTTTCTCAACTTCACTTTCATTTACTGGACCTGGTTTTAATTCTATATCTCTATAGAAACCAGCGACTTGTTGTTTTCTTAATTCGTTTTCTGACATTTGTACGCGATGAATGATAGACTCCGCATCATCTAATGAGGTAGCTGTATACGGAACAATCAAATCATCAGCGGGTACAAATTTTGAGCAAGCCATTTTTGCTGCTTCGTCATAGTAGACTTTTTTAAAAGCAGAGCCTGCTAATGGTAGATGAAATAACAAAGAATCAAAATCAGGTTCATAGTCAGTCATCTTTTCCATTATCTGGTAATTCATAAAATCTTTTACTCTTCTTGATTGTTGTTCTTTTTCTGGTGTTGCTACACCTAAAATTTGTGTTCTAACAGGACCTTCTGCTGGTAATAATTCTTTGTAAGCTAAAGATTGAAATTGCGTAACAGCTTCAGCTAATACAGGGTGAGTTGCACCCGATGCTCCTTGAAAAGGTTCTGTTCTGTTGTCGTATTTAAAACCTAATAAATCTAAACCTTCTCTGTAAGATCTTTCCCAATCTTTTCTAGAGTTTTTGTAATCTTGGTAATTTTGAAAAAGTGTCGAACCTAATCTACCTAATACTTCGTCAGGTAAATGTTCTGCTAAGTTATCGTAGTGGTTTTGTCCACCTTCAACAGATCCTATCGCAGGGTCGTAATTGATATCTACTGATCCATCTTCGTTCTCTGATATTTCTACAGGTTCACCTTGTTCCGCAACTTTCTGTTGCTCTTCTTCTTGAGCGACTTCTAGTTCTTCAGGTGATGGTACTTTTATCTCTTGCTCTACGTTTGGAAGAGACTTGTCTATGTCTGCCATTTATTTTCTCCAGTTTCACAGGTTTAACAGTATTGTAATTAATAAGCAAGCCCTCAG
>VMHT01132974.1_pt1 | contig 10609 bp, 14 predicted proteins | sample 4693611 | NCBI WGS metagenome assembly VMHT01 (sample SAMN12280063, study PRJNA550983) | marine metagenome | isolation source: seawater sampled from same location over 5 years 0.02-0.2 micron viral filtrate | place: USA: collected off the coast of southern California halfway between the port... ...
GAGCGTCGGTGTCACTCGCGTAAGTTTTGAACCAATTTCAACGAGTCCCAAATGAACCCAGACACATTCAACACACTGCTGGCCAACATGGAAACAGCTGGCGCAGTAGACAAGAACACCAAGGAGCTGATATTCACGCTCGCCAAGATCATCGACGAGGAACGCACCTTGCAAGACATTGTCGACACCAAAGGCATGGTCTACGAAACGCAAGGCGACAAAGGCCAGGTTATGATTAAGACGCGTCCAGAGTATACCGAGCTTCAGAGACTGCGCGACAAGAAGCGCGCCTACATCAAAGCGCTTGGCGTAGGCAATGCAGAACTTGATGATCCCGATTTTGCATGAGCGCACTACGAGCTGAATACAAGTTCCACCCAATCAGCGGTTGGATCTCTCGACACCCAGACCTGAGGCGCGGCGTGTCCTGCATGGACGTAGACTTGTTCTACGAAAACCACATACAAGGCTTCTGCATGCACATGGAGTTTAAGTACCTCGGTGAGCCAATCAGCAAAGCCCAGCGGTCCAACATCCAAATGATAGCCGATGTGTGGAGCCGCGCCAACATTGTGCGGTACTACGGTCACTATGAATGCAACCACCAATACCTGGGCTATTATGTGATTATGATGGAGAGCGACGAGGTGAGCAATGACGATGGCTTGAGTGTGGCGCGCATCACCAAGCATGAGAATGAAGTGCAGCAGTGGAACTTTGACGAAGGCGCGGAAGATGTGCTGCTAAGGATATGCAATGGCGACCTACTATGATCAAGAGAAAGGCGATCACGCAGTTGATTGGATTGAACGGTACTGCACCCACGTCAAGGGCGCGCTTGGCGGCGAGCCGTTCATCTTGGAAGACTGGCAGAAGGACGACATCATCAGACCTCTCTTTGGGACAATTCGCGAAGATGGCTTGCGTCAGTACCGCCAAGCATACATTGAAGTTCCTAGGAAGAACGGCAAAAGCAATCTTTGCGCAGCCATCGCCCTTTACATGCTCTTCGCTGACGGCGAGCCAGGCGCTGAGATTATCTCAGCAGCGGGTGACAGGAACCAAGCGCGGATCGTCTTTGAGATTGCCAGCGCGATGTGCGCCACCAACCCGAAGCTGTCTACCCATGGCAAAGTCCTGCGCAACACCATCGAGTACAAAAACAGCTTCTACAAAGCCATATCAGCCGAGGCGAACACCAAGCACGGATTCAACGCCCATGCCGTCATTCTCGATGAGCTTCACGTATTCCCTGACCGTGATTTGTATGATGTGCTGAAGACATCGACGGGCGCACGCACTCAACCGCTGGTGATAGCGATCACGACAGCTGGGCACGATACGAGTTCGATTTGTTACGAGCTTCACGAGTATGCGCAGAAAGTCAAAGAAGGGAGTGTGGAGGATGATACATTCTTGCCGGTTATCTATTCAGCGGATAAAGACGACGACTGGACGCAGCCGGCAACGTGGGCGAAGGCTAACCCTGGCTTTGGTACAATATGCAAGGAGGACTACTTCGAGCAGGAAGTGAAGCGTTGCAAGGAGAACCCAAGGCAGATCAACACCTTTCTGCGCTTGCACCTCAATATCTGGACAGCGAGTGAAGAGCGGTGGGTGACAGACGACGAATTTATGCGCGGCGCTGAGGAGGTCTCAGAGGCCCATCTAAGGACTTTACCATGTTACGCGGGCATGGACCTATCAAGCACCAAAGACTTGACGGCTGTAGCTCTTATTTTCCGTGACGACGTCCATGCTTGCTTTTACCTGAAGTGTCACCACTTTGTCAACGAGGAGAAAGCCAAGAGCAAGAGCCTAAGCGGTGGCATTGATTACAGGCACTTTGAGCGTGAAGGGTTGGTGTCTATCACAGAGGGCAACGTGACGGACATGATTGCGGTGCGTCACCACATTATGCGCTTGGCTGAGATTTACGATCTGCGTGCGCTGGCGTATGACCGCTACATCGCGCACTTGGTTGTGCCGTTCTTGGATGGCATCGAGTGTCAGCCGTTCGGCCAGGGCTATGCTTCGATGAGTTACCCAACCAAACAGTTCGAGGTACTGATGTGCCGCGGCGACATCTTGCACGGAGCGCATGAGGTGCTGCGCTGGCAGATGGGCTGTGTCCACTTGGCGCGCGATGAAGCCGACAATATCAAGGTGACAAAGAAGAAGAACAGTGAGAGTCAGAAAGTTGACGGTGTGGTGGCGTCCATTATGGCTTTGGGTTGTTACTTTAACAACGCACAGGATGAGGCACCTCTTTTGGAGGTTTTGAGTTTGTGACAATTGTTCATTTTTGGTTTAAGGGCGAGGGGCGCAAAGGCGTCCCTTGCTATTTTTTACCTTGCAACTATGCCCAACCGCCTTCAGAAGTTTGTAAAGGAAGCTCGCGCCCGCATTGGCCTCGATCGTCCTGAAGATATTGTTGCCGCTGTTGGCCTTTACGGAGTGACCAAGGCCGGAGCGAATGTGACCCATGACACTGGTCTGCGCCTTTCTACGGTTTACGCATGCGTGTACAAGATTGCCAGCACGATCAGCAGCCTTGGCCTTGACTTGTACTACACCAACGGAGTGAGCCGTGACAAGGTGACCGACCATCCAGCCATTGACGTCTGCACGTTTAGGCCCAATCCATATCAAACGCCTTTCTACTTCTGGGAGACGGTGATTGCTAACGCGGTATTGAAGGGCGTGGGTTATGCCATCATCCACCGCGGTCCTGGTGGGATACCCAACGCCATGCAATGCGTCGATACAGATTTGGTTGAACGCAAGGTGATCAATGACAGCGTGGTGTTCAAGTTGCAAGACAACACCATTGTGCGCCAAGAGGACATGTTGGAGATCAGTAACATGTACGGGCGCAGTCCTATCGACTTGCACCGCGAGAACTTGGGACTGACGCAAGCCGCGCAAGATTATGGCTCTGAGTATTTTGGCAATGGCGGACAAATGACAGGCGTGCTGTCCAGTGATCAGCCGCTGAAGTCGGAACAGATGCAGATGCTACAAAAAAGCTGGAATGGGTCTATGACTTCAGCCGGCACTAAACTGCTACCCTTTGGATTCAAGTACAACCGCATCAGCATCGCGCCCGAAGAAGCGCAGTTTATTGAAACGCGCAAGTTCCAAGCTGAGGAGATTTGCCGCATTTTCTCTGTGCCTCCTTCCTTGGTGCAACTTGAGTCACAGACGACTTACAGCAACGTTGAACAACAGAACCTGCAATTTGCAAGGCACACCGTGCTGCCATGGGCCAAGCGCATCGAACAAGAGCTGGCCAACAAACTGCTCACCTTGCAAGAGGCGCGATCCCATTACTTCAAGTTCAGCCTCAACGACTTGTTCAGGGGCGACATGCAAGCGCGGTCACAGTTCTACACGCAGATGTTGCAGAACGGTGTCATGAACATCAACGAAGTGCGGGCAACGGAGGAACTGAACCCAACGCCAGGCGGCGACACGCACACCGTGCAAGTCAATCAGATTGCACTTGATCGCCTTGGCGCTTACTCTGACAAAATTTCAAGCGATGACAACGGACAATCACCTACCTAACTACGTCAAGCGGACGCTGCACAACATCAGCAAGCGCACCGACAAGGCGACGTATATGCAACTGGTTGCTATCTACAGCAACACACCAGGCACCGACAAAGAACGCGTGGCCGAAGTGCGCAAGTATCTGAGCGGCGTTGTGGAGCGCAAACAACAGAAGGCCACGAACAATGGCGTGCAATACCGTCAGGCTGAGATGCGCGCCAACGAAGACAACCTAATCATCGAAGGTTACGCCGCAGTGTTTGATAGCGTCACCGACCTCGGACCATTCCAGGAACGGATTGCACAAGGCGCTTTCTCTGACGTGCTTGACGATGATGTGCGGTTGCTGATTAACCACGACGGCGTGCCATTGGCGCGCACCAGCAACAACACGCTAGAGCTGTCGCAGGATGAGACGGGCTTGTACTATCGAGCACAGTTGAGCGACACGCAAGCGGGGCGCGATTTGTACGAGATGATTAAGCGCGGCGACATCAACCAAAGTTCATTTGCCTTCATGATTGACAAGGAGAGCAACGACGCTGACGGTGTGCGTGTTATCGAAAAAGTGAGCAAGTTGATTGACGTGTCTCCCGTAACTTACCCAGCGTATCAAGCCGCGTCCGTATTCGCTCGCGCTGAAGACAACAAAGACAATGACTGACCTTCCCATCAAGGACCTCCAAGCATTGAGGTCTCAATACGTCGACCAGCGCGAAGACGTGAAAAAATCCGCTGAACTTGAAGAACGCGACTTGTCAGATACTGACGTTGCAGAACTGGAGCGCCTCGCTTCTGAAATCCGCAAAGTGGATGTTCAGTTGAAGGTGAAGCGCGAAGATGCAAAGATTGCTGAAAGCGCTGTCTTGGCTGGCGAGGGTTCACGCTCACACCAGCGCGAGATGCAGCGCATGAACAAGCGGTTCGACTTGGCCGGTGCCGTGCGTGATTTGTCACAAGGCAAGCGTGTCACTGGTGTTGCTGCTGAGTACACCGAAGAAGCTTTGCGCGAGGCTCGCGGGTCCAACATGACCATCAAGGGTCAGCTGTCCATTCCTGCAAGCGCCATGCGTGCGTTGGGTGACGCTGGTGAGTTTGGTGCCGGTTCCGCTTTGGCCAACTCTCCTGGCTTTGTCGGTACTGACGTCACCGCTGGCGTGGCTGCTTTGGCCGCTCCAACGTTGTTTGAGTCTATGGGTGGTCGTGTCCTTAACGGATTGACTTCCAACGTGAACGTTCCAATCGTCACCGCTGCTGCTACTATCGCATCAGCTGCTGAGGGTGCTGACGTGTCAAACGCTTCCAGCGCAGTGGGTAAGCGTGAGCTTACTCCTACGCGTTACGGTGCGTTTGTTACTGTCACTGAGCAGTTGATGATGCAAGGTGGACCAGCTGTTGAGCAGTTGATCACGAATGACATGATTACACAGCTCAACCGTCAGATTGACAAGGCTGTGTTTGATACCATCTTCGGAACGGGCGACGGAGACAACACCGACGCAGTTAGCGCCGCGGGCATGATTGCTGGTGAGGCCGCTTTGATTGCCGCAGGTGTTGACTTGCGCAACGTCAAGGTGATTGCTGACAGTGTTGCTCACGGCATTCTCGCTGATGACCCACTGGTGTCAGGAGTTAACGCAGTCATTGACCGTAGCAGTGCCGGCAACTTTAGCGCTTTGGGTTATCCATACGCTGTAACCGATTTGTTGCCAGCTAACTTGACAGGTGAAGGTTCTTTGATCATGTTTGATCCTAACATGGCGGGCGTTCTCGGTTTGTTTGGAGGACTCGACATTGTGGTCAACCCTTACGCCATGGACCTCAGCCACCAGGTGCGCATTTCTATCCACCGCTACGCTGACGCCGCAGTGCTCCACGCTGGCGCGAAGTACACCTTCCACGACAACGCTTAATAGCTGTCGTTTACATATTCAGAGAAAGCCCGGCACCACGTCGGGCTTTCTTATTTTTAGGGAATGCAAGTAGAGATAACAGGCAGCGCAGTAGACCAAGACACAATCATCACGGTTGCTGACTTAAAGGCCCACTTGCGCGTAACACATACAGCAGAAGACACCTTGATCAGCGCGCTACGTTCAGCCGCCATCAGCTGGGTAGAGGAACACTGCAACATCAAGCTGGGCAGTTACACCGCCCGCGGGTACTTGCCAGGCTTTTACAACTCCTACATTCCTATCGGTCCGGTTATCTCAATCACTGAGGTGAAGTACCAGACGACAGAGGACAAGACCTACGCCAACCTGTCCACACTACTGGCCACAAATTGGTTTTCCGATGAGATTACGCAACCTGCGCGCATTGCTTTCCGCGATTATCCGCAGGTGTATGATTACGCTTTGATGCCCGTCGTCGTCAGCTTCACCGCAGGTCACACCACCATGCCCGCGCCAGTGCTGCAAGCTATTCGGTTGCTTGTTGCGCACATGTACGAAAACAGGCAGGAAGAAGTCATTGGCACGATTACCACGCGCCTGAAGTTTGGTTTGGAGGCGCTGTTGAATCCGTTCCGCATAATCTACCAGCCATGAAGAACGCAGGACGCAGAGACAGATACATCACCTACAGGCAAGAGACGTTAACCCAAGACGACTACGGACAGCCTACGGTATCGACCACCACAGACACCAACATGTGGGCGGAGGTGCGCTTTGCTGGTAGTGCTGGCGAGACGATCAAGGCGTATCAGGTATTTCCAGAGAGTAAGGTGAACTTCATTGTAAGGCACCCAAACCCAACCGACGACCCAAGCGGCTTGACCATGTCGCAGGATGACACGATCATCTTTGAGACGCGCGAGTATCAAGTGCTTGGCTTTGAGGAGATAGGGCGGCGCGATGGCATGCGCATCTTCTGCAAAGAACAAGGGACGGATGGCAGATAAAGTTGAGGGCCTTGATGAGCTTATGAAACAGATAAGCCGCATTGGAGAGTTCCCAAAAGTCATGGCCAAGGAACTGCGCCAAGGCAACAGGAAGATTGCACAAGCGGCGTCACGTAAAGTCAAGCCGCAGGTGCCGAGAAGCAAGCGCGTGTTTCAGGTGCGCCGCTCCGATGGTCCCAACTATGACATTGCACCAGGCACTTTGCGGCGATCTATCGGCGTAAAGAACAGCCGCGGCAGTCGCATCAACGTGTTCATCGGCCCACGTGCTGGAGGCAACCCAAAGAATGACGGATGGTTTGCGGGCATTGTGGAAAGCGGTCACGTTGGCGGGCGTAACCGTAGCGTAGGCAGTCCCAATTACAACAAGATTGCACCGTCATTGGCTCGGTTGCGTCCGATGATGGAGCGCATGATGCTCATGAAGTACCGCGCAGTCTTCAATAAATTCAAACTGTAATGGAAACAGGCAAGGCGATATACAAGCTGCTTAAAGACAGCAGCACCGTGGGCGCGATATGCGCGGACCGCATCTATCCAGAGCTGGCGCAACAAGATGCTGACGCTCCGTTCGTGGTTTACACGGTGGTGGACACTACACCGAGCGACACCAAGACCAGCACATCAAAGGTTGACACCGCGCGCGTGGAGCTGTTCTGCGTAGGCGACAACTATGAGACCATTATGGATCTCGGTATTGCGGTACGTGGTGCGCTTGATAGGCAGAGCGGGACTATCAGCGGCGTACAGGTTCAGTCTATCAACTTTGACACGTCAGACATCCAGTTTGACCCTGATCAACGTGTCTACGTTTTGGAGCATACCTACAACGTGCGCATACAGCGCACCGGTACGGCTAACGTCCTGACGACATTCCCAGGCAACACGTGGACCATTGAGGAGCTTGACGGCACACCGACAGGCGCGGTCAACAAAGTTGTGGTGTCGAATGGTTCTCTGACCATAGACGGAAACACCGCCACACTGAACACAGGTGGCGGTGTAACCAGCGTCAATGCGTTGACCGGTATCGTTGAGCTGTACGGTACCAACCTCAACGTTCAAAGCGGAAACCCTCAAACAATCTACGGCAAGTTCACCAGCATTGACGGCGACTTGACCAACATCCTGGACATCATTAAAGGTTCAGCAGGGAACGAGCTGGGAATCTTCAGCGACGTAGACGACAACACCAAGCCTTCTTTAAACGTAGGCACCACCAACGCAATCCTGCGTGGCGGTACGGGTACGCTGATCAAGGCAGAGCAGACCAGCCCAGGCACGTTGACCTTTTCCGTGGCCGCGGGCGCAAGCGATACCGAGACCACAGCCATGATCATCAGTGGACAGGCCAACGGCAACGTCATAATCAGCTTTGTGTATGAGGCGCGGTTCACGTCTGACGTAAACTTCACGGGCGCAAGTAGCACGGTAAGCTTTAGCGGGTCCACGTCAGGCATTGAGTACAGCGACTTGACCGGACTGCCTACCATCCCAAGCGTACTAAGCGACCTAAGCAACGTAGCCAGCACCACACCCACCGACGGTCAAGCTCTGGTATTCGACACCACTAACGGCTGGCAACCTGAAGACATCAGCGCGGGCGGCGTAAGCTATCACGATCGCTACTCAACGGAGGCAGAGACGCAACGCGCAGGAGCTACGGCCAACGTAGAGCTGTACTACACCGCGCGGCCTGACGGCGACGGACTGGCAGAGAGCGCCACCAGTGACAGCGGAGTGACCGACACCATTAACCGCACCCTGTTCTACGCTACTAAGTTTGACGCGGACCCAGACACCGCGGTGGACTGGACAGAGTACACAACGCAACCAGCAGACAACGCCACGTTTGCCACAGCTAAGGCCGCATTACTTGCCGGTTTAAGTGAGACCGACGCCACAGCAGAGACGCGCGGCACGTTGCCGCTGTCGCTGAAGATGGTAAGAACTACGAGCGCACCAGCGGGCGACTTGTTGCTTGACGACTACCCAGGCGCGGCGGCGGCGTACTCAGTGCGCAAGCTAGACAAAGACTACACTGGTAGTTGCATGCGCATCCGCGAGGACAGCGGCAACACAGAAACTGACATCGGGTTCGATGGGAATGGTAACGTTGATTCATCGGCCATAGCGTCGCACGCAGGTTCAGCAAATGCTTACGTAGTTACTTGGTACGACCAAAGCGGCAACAGCAACAACGCCACGCAAAGCACGTCAGCAAACCAACCGCAGATATATAACGGTACGGCGGTGATTACCGAGAACGGGAAGCCAGCGGTTGACTTTGATGGAACCAATCATTATTTATTGAGTGATGCGACATTTACTGCATCGGACAAGTCGGTTCAGTTTGTTGCGACGCCTGTCAGCGGTACCCAGTATATGTGGGGTATCCTTAATAATTCAGGAGGCAGCCGCGCGCGGTTCTATGTGTTTTACACAAATAACGGTAGCAAATTTTCCTTCACCCAAGGAGACCCAGCAGTTGAGGTCGATAGAGCTCATAGTGCCAGCCAAACTTTGGTTTGGCAAAACTGGACGAACAGTAACCAAAGAATGGAGCTTGCAGTGGATGGCGGTGCACTGAATACGGCTACGGGAAATACGACTCTACCAACAGGAGTGAAATATATGATAGGCTCTATGAATGACGGAACCGACGGCCCATTTTCGCCGACGGCAGCGTGTTCCTTTCAAGAGTTGATTTTGTGGAACAGCGATGAAGGCGACAACCGCACCGGCATCGAGAATAACATTAACGACCACTTCAGCATCTACACCTAATGGCTACCGTATACCTCCCAGTCACCGCGCGCCTGAACTTGACCAGCAAGCAACGCGCTGACGGCATCAGTACGGAGCTTTACAATCTGAAGTTTCCGAAGGTGTTGCAACCACCAGGTCACGTGACCACCAAGCTACTGGCCACCATCCAACACCCAACTACAGGACAGTGGGCGGTGGTCGGTGACGATACGTTGACGATTCCGGTACACCCACAGCGGGACGTGACTGCGCTGGTGGCTTTGTTCCCGCAGTTGGAAGTTGACGAACGTGCGGCCATGACCTACTACATCGCAACCAATGACGTTGTGGCGTTTCAGTATCTCATGCCCGCGGCCTCAGAAGTATTGACGCAAGAGGAAGCGGAAGCGGCAGGATGGTTCAGCGATAGTCCTTAATTTCATTTCATGGATTTCATCATGGAATACTGGGCTGAGCTGCTGTTAGCAGCTATGGCCTTCGCTAAGGTCGTCGTGAACTTGACGCCTAGCATTAAGGATGACAGGGTCTTTGCTTACATGGATCTGTTGTTCAACGCTATCATCGCCAACAACACAAAAGAAAAGAAGTAATGGCTATCCTCAATGGAACTGTGTTCCTGCTTAAAGTTGCAACTGTAACTTTGCCCGATCAGACCGAAGGAAGCATTTCCATCAGCATGGAAACGCGCGACATCACCACCAAAGACAGCACCGGATACCGTGAGCTGTTGGGCGGTCTCAAGTCAGGCAGCATCAGCGTGTCCGGATTGGTTGACGAAGACGGTGCAGGTGGCGCAGGTGGAACACTGTTCAACACACTTGACGCTCGCACGGCTGTCGCTTTGGTCTTTGGTTTTGACGACACTTCCGATGACTACAACTACACTTGCAACGGCCTCTGCACAAGCTTGGAGGTGAGCGGTAGCACAGAGGACAACGTGACCTACAGCGCCACGTTCGAGATTACCGGAGCCATCACGCAAGTCACCGCCTAATGAAGATTGAGCTTAGCGGCAAAGAGTTTCATTTGCGTTGTGACATGCGCGCCCTGGCTAACGCCAAGCGCGAATCAAACATTGACATTAGCAACCTCGGTGACGACGTTGTAGATGTCGGAACGTTTGTGTTCTACATGGCACAGAGCGGAGCGAAACACGCAGAGGCATCGTTTAAGTACAAGCTTGACGACTTCCTCGGTCTGATCGAGATGACTGACCTTGAACCTTTGGGCAACGCCATCAGTCAATTGATGGGCGCAGGCACGGAAAAAAAAAGGTAAAGCGGAACCGCTAACCTTCGAGGATTGCTTACAGATAGGGTTGGGCCGGTTGCGGTTCAGCCCTTCTGTGTTTTATGACATGACGTTCATTGACTTCTGCGCAGC
>VMHT01188739.1_pt1 | contig 10605 bp, 14 predicted proteins | sample 4693611 | NCBI WGS metagenome assembly VMHT01 (sample SAMN12280063, study PRJNA550983) | marine metagenome | isolation source: seawater sampled from same location over 5 years 0.02-0.2 micron viral filtrate | place: USA: collected off the coast of southern California halfway between the port... ...
ATAGTTATAGAGTATTGCATCTTTTCTACTCAGTCCCTGTTCCGGCTTTAACCAATTGTCTATTATTTGTGCGTTCGCATTTGCCGTACTAACTATATCCTGAACTGCACTTGTATCAACTTTAGGTTGATGTGTTACATATGTTTGTCCTAGTACAACTACCGCATTACTGTTGATACTCTTTGTGTCTTTGATTGGAGTACCTGTCTTATCTCCAAATGCATCATGGTATGTGTGTACTACTACACCTAATGTACTGCCCGCTATACGCTTGCCTAACGCACTTGCAGGGTCAACAGTATATGTAACTTTGTTAGGTGTAAACTGTAAGCCCTCTTGTGAACTTGTTACGGGCTTGCGTGGGGTATACAGTAGATCTCCGTATACATAGCCTTTCATATCAGCTGGTGTATTAGCTTCTAGTATCTCAAACACACCTGACATTTCTCCAGCAAAATCTTTACGCCAGTCTTCGCCTTTGCCTGTGTTCATAATAAAGTCTTGTAATTCACCACTACTAGTTGTTTTGTTTTTGCCCCAACCATTTTTACCAGTCATTACAAAAGTGCCGTCGGGTTCACGTCCCCAAAATATAGTTGGATTACCGTCCCATTTGATACTAACGTCTTTGGAATCTTGTCCTAATCTTGTGAGTATCTCAGCGGCTTTCAATGCACCTCTACTACCTTCAAAGGTAACAAGGTCTTCTAAATGATTGTACTCTCTGCCTTTACTGGTAGTAGCTTCTGTAAGGAATTGATTGGCTCTCATTAGTCAAGCTCTTTCCAATTTGGATCACTACGCAAATCTGCTAGCAATGCATCACCTTTTTCTTTACCCAATGCCGCCATTATAGCTTCGACACTGCCTATATCTTTTCCTGAGGCATTAGGGCCTAATAATGTTTTTGCTACTTCGTCTATATTACTGGTTATCAAATTGGCTTTCTTACCGGTTGCATCTCTGCTAAACAATCCTTGATAAGGTGACCATAACATGTTTTGGTCTTTTGCCAATTTAGCAAGTGTAATCATTTTGTTTACACCTTTAAATTTGCTACCTTGCGGAATAGTATGTGTATGAAACTTTGCCGCTGTTTCTGCATTAGGTACAACCATAATATCAACTTGATGTGTGTGATCGTCCATTGGTACTTCAACATGTACACTAGTACCACTTTGTCCTGTATTGAATCCTGCTAAGTCAAATACTTGTCTTAATTTTTTTCTAATTACAGGGTCTTTTTGATCTTCCATACCAAAGTGTTGCTTTAGCTGATCCATATCAACTATCATGTCTAAGTCACCACTCATTTTACCTGGTGTGGGTGTTGCTCCACTGCCAATGGGTATTGCTTTACTATTAGTTTTAGCTAGTACATTGTTAATACTTTTCATAATGCCTGGAATCATATTATGATCAAAACTTATGCTGTTAGGAAAGATATTACCACCTTCTTTAAGTTTTTTAATTAAGCTAGAACCTTTGGATCTAGTTAAACGACTTCCACGTTTTTTACGTTTCTTATTTCCACCTAGTATATCTGCTATTCTCATTCTACTTTTCCAATACCTCGAGCGAACTTCTTAGGATCTCTAGTTCTGATAGCATTAATTAAACGTTTGTTTAAATCAGCCGCTGTTTCTACATCAAAACTTTCGTTGATCAAATTTATCAAATTTATAGCAGTTTGAATAACTTGCTGTCCATTAGATTCAACAATATGCTTCTTGTCACGCTTGGGTGACATAGCATTTATTTCTTCCAAAATTGATCGTGTTTTACGCTTCATATCAGTAGTATTTAGTAAATATTGTTGCTGAAGTATTGGTGATCGCACTTATAGCAGTTGCTGGATAATGATAATGAACAAAGGATCCGTTAACAATAAGAGCAAAATCATCAATGGCAGGCAAGCACAAATTACAGGCAATACATAGGCTCATACTAATGACTCCAATTTTATACACAGTGTTTGTTGTTCAACATCAGAAATAATAAAAGATAAGGTAGCAATAACCTTTACTTCAGCAACTTTTCTCTTATAGTTCATATTCAAAATTTTGACAGGTAGTTGATTTTTTAATTAGTTTTGCTCCATTTCGAATATGAAACTTACTCGCCATTTCCGTTAACGGGCTTAGTGTTACTAATCTTTTTATCTCAGTCTTACTTGTCATTAACTTTAACAATTTATTTACAATGGTTCTCCCTGCACCCGACTTGTTACTCCATACAGTATATGCTACTGCAATCGATCCGGTATCGTCTCGGTATTCTTCTAATTCTTTCTCATCGGTTGGTATGTTTGTACAATAGCATATGCATACTACGGCTGTCAAGTCGTCCAATACATATACCTGTTTACCCAAATCTACTTTATTAATGTGTGGACGTACTGGATCACTAGAAAGTATATCCAGTTCATTTATACTAATTAATCTAATCACTACTCGCTCTTTCTAAGTAAACTTTTTAACCTATCAGTTGCATTCACTTGTGGATTTGCATCCATATCATTCTCTGTGATATTTTCTCCTGCAGGCGCAACTGTACTCTTTGTTTTTAGTTTTTGATATATGCTTGTAGTACTAGTGTCATCTTGATCATCTTCATCCAAGTCTTCAATCTTTAAACTGTCCATATTAAATGCTAAGTCTAGCTTACTGCCTACTCCACTGCTACTTCTAGTTTTCATAAATTGTATTTGTACTCTGCCACGCTCTCGCATAGCTCTACTGCTGAAGATGCCAATCAAGTTATCAGCAGTATTAATTTTACTTATCCCACCTGCAATATGGCTGTGATCAAATTCAATCTCATCAACTGCACTACGATTCAACTGCGATGCTGTTACAAACAATATACCCAGCTCAGTTGCTAGATTACGCAATTCTTCACTAACAAACTTGTCCTTAATAAATTGATCACTTGGGTTAACTTTTACTGTTACTGGCATCATAAGATCCAAATAGTCAACCAGTAGTGCATCAACATGTATGTTATTTTGTATCTGATATTCTCTCATATATGCTTTGATGTCATTAACAGTAGTCCCATTCTTCATTTGTATTACTTGTAGTCTACCTGCTTTCTTACTAGCCATCTTAACACGCAATTCAACATCACTACTATTCTTCATTACGTCTTTGGTACTCATACCTGTAAGCATAGCATCCAGTCTCATAGCACACAGTTCTTCACTAAGTTCTAAACTAATATACACCACATTCTTGCCTTGCAATGCCCAGTTCAGTGCCAAGTTTTGCATAAACAAACTTTTACCACTACCACTACCACCTGCAAAAATGTTTAGTTCGCCTGGATTAAATCCGCCATACAATACTCTATCAAATGTATCCCACCCACTACTGTTCTGTCCTCTGTTATCTTTAATTGCTTGAATACGTCCTGCGGGATCATCCCAATAGTTTGTACCAAAGTTCTTTGCAAGTCCAATTTCTGTTGCCGCTTTGATAATACCTTCTACTGTTCCATACTCTTTGTTCTCCAGTTTATCAGCACTTTGTAATATTGCCGCTTCTAGTGCTTTGTGTCTACAAAACTGTTCAAAGTTATCCATAAACCAATTTTTATGTTCTACTGTCAGCTTGTCACGCACATCGGATATTTCAACGCCAGCTACACCTTTGACCTGCTCTAACATGGGAACATCATTATATTCATCTGCATGTTTTTTTACAAAGTCCACAGTATCTCTGAACTGCCTATCAAAGTAACTGCTTTCTAAGATAGCATTACAACGTACAAATAGATCCTTGTCTGCCAACAAGAATTCTAAATATAGCTTTTGTAAGTCTGGTGTGTAATCTTCGCTCATAATATTCCTTTATTATACTACCTGCATCTTGTTTTCGCAAGTATTTTTATTTTAGTGCCGCTAGTTTCGACACTGTTTAATATACTCTGTACAGTAAACAATCTACCATAACGCATCACTGCATCGTTTGCATCTTTTATATCATCTTCCCATTCAGGAAATGCCACACTCCAACCACGTTTAATAGCTTTATCGATTGTATCTAATCCTGCTTTGTCAAAGTCAGGTAACAGTATCACATCTTTTTCTAGTTCTTCAATTATATTACACTGTACGTCACTAGGACTATTACCAGCTAGTGCAACACCGCCTACTTGTATTGCATCCAACTGTCCTTCTGTAACAATTATAGTATCATGTGTTTTTTGTGCATCTAAATTAAACACAAAATCTTTTTGTTGTTGCAAATAGTATTTAGGCATCGCTTCGGGTCTATTCTCAGGACACCATCTTGCTGTATAGCCCACTATCTTATTGTTATATCTAAACGGCAATATCACTCTACTAGCAAAATGCATATGCGGTGACCAATGCCAATCTTCATAAAAATCCAATCCACGCTTCATTAGATATGTACATGCAAGACTTAGTTTGTCCAGTTGTTTTTTATCTAATTTGTCCAATGGATAACTGCCAATTGGATAACTGTCTTGTGGTAGTTGTTTTTCTTCCCAATCTATTTTAAATTTCTCTGCACGTTCTTTAGGTATATATTGTCCAGCAATATCATTTGCTTCTTGCTCTCGCAAAAGTTCAAAGTTAATGCGTTGTATATCACTTTCGTCTGTACCAAATACTTTAAGTAAATCTGCTAGCTTTCCACTAATACGTCTACCATCACTCCAACCTGTTTTAAACCCACAGTTGAAGCAGTTGTATTGAAAGCTATCATCATGGAACATTATGCCTCCTCGTTTGCGTTTATCTGGACTATGTCCACGAGTATGGCACATTGGACAGTTACCACTAACCCAACCGCTAGGAGTTTGCTTCCAACCACCAGGCATTTGCTGACGAATAAAGTCCAATACTATCATGTTTTAATATTAACTTCTATAAACGACTTTGTCAAGTGTTCCTGTATTACCTACATCAGGTGTGTGTACTAGTCTAACATAAGTGTACATGCCAATAAATGTATGGTAAGCAACTTTAGTTGATGCACTAACTGTATAGCTTTGTCCGGTTATATCAAAAAAGTCAGCGTCTGTTGGCTGTAAACTTAATGTGCCTTGCATTTTATAAACACCTGTGTAGTTGGTCAAATGTACTTGCACTGTATTCAATCCACTTTTACTATTATTAAGTACAGGACCTGTCATTCTTCCACCGACATAATCATTTCCTTGAGGTGGAAAAATATTTACTGTTTCACTAGGTCTAAGTTCAACTGTTGCGCCAGATTTTATTTCTAATGCAAAAGTAATTCTATTGTTTTGGTCACTGTTTCCCCCATAGCTTCCAGGTACATCTGTAATTTTGTAAGTGACTGTGAGATCATATAACCTTGCGTCTAATAGTGATGTTTCTGCGTGATCTAATTTAAGTATGAGTTGACCATTATCATAATCTACAGGAATAAGTGTTTTAGTAAGAACACTTGATTTACTAGTTCTGTCAAGTACTGTAGCAGTATAAATTTTGTTGTGTAAGGATTGAGGTTTTCTATCAGTGTCTTTGACAAAGAACTCTATGTCACTGTTAAGTCCTTTATAAGCTATTAAATTTCTTGCATGTGTAGGGCCATAGTAAGTGGTCCCTGTTCTAATTGGTACTAGAACCTCTGCTCTTTGGTTATATTGGTATACTGATGTACTGCTCATATGTTCAAATCCTTACTAGTATTTATTAGACTAAGTACTACGATGACAAACATTCCAAAAAAATATCAAGACTTAATGGACCAATTTCCTTTTCTAACCCTTGTTCAATATGGTGGTAAGGAATATGTCGGTATAATACAAAATATGGATAATAACTTGGTTAGTATGTATAACTTTGAACTAATTAAAGAAACTACTGACAAGAAAGAATTTTTAGAACTCGGCGAAGAATGGTGGTGGGGAACAAATAGAATGATTCCTATTAACATTATCTTTAAAACAAACTTTGAAAAATATAGAGCTTGTTTACTAACATTCAGTATTAAAGATTTTCAAGTAATGCATGGGCCAACTATTAGTCTGAGTAATATTATACAAAAAAGAGTTAAACGCAGAAACATACAGCTAGTCCGCAGACTGTAATTGTTCACATAACAAATTCATGTGTACAACCACAACCATTGCGTAACTAATTGCATGGGCTTTTTTAAAATAGTAAGCCTTATTGTCTCTTATTGGTTTTATCCAAACTTCTTTCATTATCGTTGGCCACCCTTTGTCTTGTAGATGTCTTTTTGCGGGGCGAATAATCGCCAGTGTCGCTGCCAAATGCTCTACCGACATAGGTTTCAATTGTTTTAATAGTTTGCTGTGCCCGTTGAGATGAAAGACCTTTTCTACGAAGTCTTCGTGAGCTAATAACTCCCATAATGGTTCCCTTTCCATAAGTTGATTGAGATGATCGTCATCTCTTACGTCTTTGTATATGCTGAGATTGAGTAGATCTAATTTAAAAAAATCTAACTCGTCAGCTTCTGTATGTTCAACTGTACAGATGTTGGTAAAAGGGTTACTAGGTACTCTATGAAAATATACACCTGTGTTATGCTTGCGTTGTTTTAATCTAGCTGGCGTATGTTTGAACAATTCTAATGCTTGTGTTCTGTCTGCAAAATCTATATCAATATCTGGTAAACTTGTTAGCATAATCTTTCTCCTTCGGCAGAGTCACAATTAAAAGATATACTAATTCTATATTCGTCGGTTTCGTTTTGTTGTACACTGTGTTTTAACCAACTTGGAAAAATTATCAGTTTGCTAGACTCGCTTGTATGCATCCAAGAGAAAACATTGAAAGTATTAACATTATCTAAAGAAGTAGTATTAGGTAGATGGTGTTCTGCTCCGTCATTACGTTCAAAGTGAAACCCGCCTTGTCCAGGTCCTGCTTTTACATAGTACACTCCACTGAATGCAGAACGTAAATGTGTATGTAGAACGTTATATCCTCCTTTACCATTTATGTTTATCCAGATATTGCCTAATTTCATTTTTCCCAATCCGACTTGATCACTAGCTTCGTTTACCTTGTCAAGAATTACACCTGCGAGTTTATCAAACTCTTCATTAGATCCTTTGAGAATTCCATCACTTTGCCAGCCTCCCCTATTAGATTTAACTACACCTTTTTCATCTTTCTCCATTATTTCAATACCAAACTTTTCTAGTTTTTGGTTATCAATGTTATCTAACTTAGTATTCCACATTGTAGTTGGAAACCAATGTTCAACTTCCATCTATCATCTCTCCTATAAAGTGTGCATCATGTGGATTCATTTGTCTTTTCTTACCCCAATAGTCAGCATCTATACATGTTGCAATTCTAGTCATACATTCAGCTGGCATTGTTTCTAATGCAGTTTGTGCCCTGTTACTACTAATAAGTAGCCATGGACTAATCTTTCCCATCTCAACCCAGTCAGCAATTAGATATCCGCTTGCACTTTCCCAAAAGGTATCAAAGTAATCTGTCTCTGCCGCATGTTCTACAAAACGTTCCAATGCACGTTCTACACTTTCACGCTTAACATGATCTTGTACAAATAACAAATACATTTTATCTGTGGGCCAATCTTTTAATTTAACTTTGTTTTTTATTAACCAACGTGTAAACTGCTCTTGGTCTATTACTCTGGTGTTAATACAGTATGCACCAAACTTTACAAAAGCTGTATAGTATTGACTGTCTACAAAGTCTTTGTACTCCTTAGGCTTGCTTTGCATTTCTATTCTATAAAACAAATCATAGCTAGCAAATCCTACCAAGACATCTTGATTATTTTTATTTTGCCAGCGTCTTTTCTTTTCACAACTATGAGCTAATAGTGTACTTTCTCTTTGAAAGCTCTTTTTACAATATTCACATTTGAATGTGTTTTTGCTCAATTGAACACTTCCTACTGCATCTACTAATTGTTGCGGGGTTGTCATTTGTACTTTTTATCCACAGCTTTCTTACCCACATATAAAGCCGCCACTACAAATACTATAACAGTCAACACCAATGACTCCATAACCAAATCACCTTGACTGGCATCAATTTCAATACCTTTTTCAGATATTGCAATTCTACAATTTTCACATTGTTCATTCATTTTTTAAACAGCTCTTTGATTTGTTTTTTATCCATGCCCAGTTCTTCTGCGAGGTCTTTAAAATTTTTGACATCATTTGTACTTACCAATAGTTCTAATTCGTCGTCATTATAAGTTGGATAAAGTTCTTGTAACCATTTTAATAGTTTGCCCGACTTGCTTTTTTTCTGTTTACTAGGAGGTATCCAAGGATGAAATTGATTACTTCCCAAACCAACACACTGTAACAACTTATGCTGTAGTTGAACCTCATGTCTTAACATGTTATAGTGTTTATTTACAAGCTCATTAGTAAGTGCTAGATAATGATGTTCTATATTTGAATTCTTTGTTTGTACTGCACTTGTATAACGCATTAGTACAAAGATACTAACTTTCTTTTGTTCTTCTTCAGTTAAGCTATCCCACCAACCTCTATCACGTTGGTCGATTGCTCGCATCTCTTCTTTAATACTAAGTTTGTCTACCATATTTCAAGTACTCTTCCGTTACCTACTATTATAAAGCCACATGTGCAAATATGCAAGACAATCCAGAAGGTTCTAAACCATAATGCTTTATGAACATCATCTTGTGTAATAGGTAAAAACTCTGGCTTGTCATCATCATTGACCCCAACCGGCATACCAACAGTTCTACTCCATAGTTTTAACCAACGTCTTTGTCCGCTCACCATAAATCCTCTGTGCTTAGTACGTCTGGTATTTTATTTGTTTCCTTAACAAAAAAGATACAATCACTGTTATCCTTATCTGTTAGTGGAACTGCTAATATGTGTCCAAATTTTAATTTTGGAAAATACCATTTTACTTCTTGATATATGTTTACAATTTCTATTTGAGTAAAAGATGGAAGAAATCCAGTCAGCGGATTAAATACAAAGGCTTTGAATCCTCTGTCATTTAAACTAGTTACTGGTAGTACTTCTGGATCTCCAACGCTAGGGTCGCATACAATTAAACTCCAGTCTAAAGGGACTTTAACTTGATACTGTCCAACTTGTAGTATTGCTGCAGGACTATTGAAACTTTCTAAGAATACCAATGGTACAAAAATATAGTCGGCGTCTTTGGGGTTGCTATAATCTAAAACACAATAGCGTATGTCTTCAATCTCTTCGGGTACCATATCCAAATCATACGATTGATTCTCTACTGTTAATATTTTTGTCATTTATAATTTACCTTTTCGATATGAAAGGGATACTTGGCTTCTCGATAAAACTTTTTCCTTTCAGTTAAATGTCTTTTGCTAAATTTTGCACTACTTGTTATATCCCATATTTGCACATGGTCTTTATCTTGTGCTTTACGAATACCACGCCCGATAGACTGGATAACACGAACAAAAGACTTACCAGGCTCAACGAGAACAAGATTAAAAATACGAGGTATGTTAATGCCAACAGCCGCGACGCCGTATGTTGCAACAATAATTTTATTATCAACCTCACTGATTTCATCATATTCATCTTTCCTTGCTTTGCTTTTCATTGACCCGCTAACAAATACTGTTTCTTCTCCTAAACGTTCTACTAAGCCTTCTCCTGCTTTGATACGGTCAACTAGTACAAGTGTATTACCTGCTAGTGCCATCTGTTGTATGACTGAAGCCATATAGTCCAATCTATTCTTATTAGTTGTAAGATATGTTAGTTCACTTTGATAGTCACCATAACTAACACTGTCTTGCAGTTGTAGCACATTAACATCACAGTTGGCTAATACACCCATGTCTTGTAGTTCATAAGCATTTAGACTGTTTACTACTTCTCCCAAACTAACTTCTAAACTTAATCGCTCGTGATCTGCTTTGGGTATTGTACCTGTTAGTCCCCAACGAATTGGAACACGACTAAATGCACCTGTGAGCAGTTTCTTTAATACGTCTGCTTTAGCTTGGTGAACTTCGTCTACCATAACACATACAACACCCGCCGCAAAATCGTGTAACCCACTGTCGCTCAGTCCGTCTCTGAATCTTTTTTCCAAAACATTTAAACTCTGCCAAGTACATATGGTATGAGTTCGCCCCAACTCTTTTCTATCACCGAAATAGACTCCTACATCAAGTCCCAAGTTTATATAATCGGCTTCGGTTTGCGTTACCAAATCCTTATTGGGCACTATAACTATCGTTCGACCATAGGGTTCACACTTGTAACTTAGTGCCGCGGTAATTAGTGTTTTACCTGCACCAGTTGCTATCTCCTGCAGACAATGTGGAGTTTGCAAGAATTGATTTATAACTGCTACTTGATAGTCTCGCAATACTATTGGTTCACCAGCGGTTGGATGTTTCTTGGGCCAAACCCTGTCTCGGAACAAATCTTCAGTTACTAAATCAAATTGAAAACTATGTGGTTCTCTCTCGTCCTCTATATCAATTGAATATCCTTCTTCTTCGAGTACGGGGAGGATAAAAGGCAAACAATTTACAAATGTCATGCCCCCCATGGTAAAATATCCTACGCATCCATCCCATCTACCTAACTTGTATGCTGGCA
>VMHT01131476.1_pt1 | contig 10604 bp, 27 predicted proteins | sample 4693611 | NCBI WGS metagenome assembly VMHT01 (sample SAMN12280063, study PRJNA550983) | marine metagenome | isolation source: seawater sampled from same location over 5 years 0.02-0.2 micron viral filtrate | place: USA: collected off the coast of southern California halfway between the port... ...
TTTTGAGTAGTGCTTATTGTATAATGATCTGCTTTATTTAAAGGAGTAAATTTAATATATTCCAAAGATTCTAATTTATACATTTCTGCTCTACATAAAAGTTCAGCTTCTTTTTCATTATCTTTACCAAAAATTTTATAATGACATAAAACTTTCCATAATTTTTGAAATAAATCTTTATGAGTAAATTGAGTAAAAATACCTAGAAGCGATATATTTTGTGATAATACACTTAATATACAAGCAGTGAGTATTTCATTAATTTGTTCTTTAGATTTGTAACCTAAGTATTGATGAACAGGATTTTTTTCTTTAGTTAAGTACACTATGACCTCTCTTTGTTAAACATTTCCTAACAATAGACTCGTATTTTGTGTCTAAAGTTGGGCTAACAGACCAATAAAGAATATTACTTACAAAGTTCGTATTCTTATCGGCTATCATTTCACAATGTTGTAAATTGTTTGTTATTTCTTTTGCTTGGTTAGTATCAAAATTAGATGATGACTTTCCAGCAGTGTCTATTAATGGTTGGTATTTAGCACACGCATTGAGTAGAGTGCATAAAAGCCCTACAGTAAGTATTGTTTTTTTCATATCTTTTTTTTTCCTCTCTATAAAATTGGCTGATGATACTTCAAGTGATGAAGTTTAAAAGCCAAATTCTTCTGCTGTTCTTTGTTCTTTAACAACCTTTGTAACAAATCTTTCTCCATTTGTTTTTTCTTGTCTAGTTGTTCTTGAACCTTGAACATTTGTTTTGGGTTCATTTTTATTTACCTTTGTTTGACTTACTTGCTTTAGCAAATAAGTATCTACAGGATTAATCATATTAAGTTCTTCCTGTAAATCTTGTATTCCACCAAGACTCATATCTTGATGAAAAATATCTTTAAACCTTTTAGCAATCTCTTTACTAAAGTTTGAGTTACTTGGTATTCTCATTATAGATACTCCCATTTACCAGATTTATTTTTTTCTTTAACTTCTCCATTATGTATTTTTATATCAGGTAAGTTATTAAAAGAATTTTTACTCCATTCTTTTACATATTTGAGTTGCTGTGCTTGAGTTAACTTTAAAACTTTTTTTGGTAAAAAACATTTTGTAAAAGTTAATAATGCTAAATCTCTAGCTTTTTCTGTGTGTCTATCTTTCATTATATACTCCAAACGTGTAAGCAACCTAACATGATTGCAGTTAAACTTAATACTGAAAAAGTAAAACCTAAAGTGTAGTATGCTATTTTTTTCATTATGCTCTCTCCTCTATTTTATGTTTTGCAAAATTTCTTTCTTTTATTTCTTGTTCAGAAATTAATTGAACATTTTTAGGTGAAAAATTACCAACACCATTTTTATCTTGTGTGATTTCTGGTCTAAACAAATCTTCACACTTAATCATTTTTTTTGTGAAACCTTTAACTCTACCTAATACCCAAGCATCTCCTGAGTAGTCTCTTTGTTTAATCCAAACTAGATCATTTATTTTCATTCTCTCTCCTTTGTTTTTGTTTTTCATATACAAATAATGTACCAAATGGGTTGTATTATGCAATAGCTAATTTATCGCATAAAATATAGCTTTTTTGACTATTTTAACAACTTGTGTTTTAATTCTTGCAATTTAAACAAATCAAATATAAAAAACGAATCAATTAAAGATATGATTATAAATAAAAAAATATATAACGAGAGAGTCGCAAGACAAGTATTTATTTTCATATCAAATACTAATCGTGTTGGGTTGGCTTCTCTCTCCAGCCCAGCACCTAACAGAGAGATAAAAAATGAAAATATACTTAAATGATATGGCACAAAAAATGCTATTTGATTATTTAACAGGAGTTGATTGGCAAATAGATTTATGTGAAATTGACCCTAACGATAAATCAGAAAATCCAAAATATATTTTACTTCCAGAAAAAGAACAGAATAGAATACATAATAAAGTTCTTGATTGGATTGCTGATTACAAAAAAAAATATAATGGCAAATATTCTGAAATAGATTTAGATGAAGAAGTAAATCATTATTTAAACATAGATTCAGAGAATCAAATATCTTTAATAGATAGTGAAGTTTTAGACCCAGCAAATGATGTTGAAGATATGTTTGAAGCATATATGTCAAGTAATGGTAGAGAGTACGATAGAGTTAAAGAAGATAAAAAAAATCTTTATAACGAATATGTATTAGCTAAAAAACAATTAAATAAATTAGCTAAATTAACGGAGAGCAAATGAAACAATTAGATATATTTGATACTGATTACGAGTCTTGTAATTACACAGAAACATCTAAACAGGCATTAGCTGATATTAAACCAAAAATTAAAACTAAGCGTCAGCAAGTGCATGAACTTATAAAATTAAAACCTCTAAATAATTGTGAGATTTCAAGAGAGTTAGAAATACCATTAAGTTCTGTTTGTGCTAGAGTAAGAGAGTTACAACTTTTAGACTTAATTGAAGATAGTGGATATAAAAGAAAAACTATTAATGGAAAAAATGGAATTGTATGGCAAGTAAAAAAGAAAAAAAACATCTGGATTTAGTTTCTTCTTTGGGTTGTTTAATTTGTCAACAACCAGCAATTTGTCATCACATAAGAAATCGTGGAGATGGTAAAGGTAATATTGGTTTTGGTAATAGAGCAAATCACTATGAAGTTATACCTTTGTGTCCAAGCCACCATGTTGGTGCTTTTAGTATTCATAACACCAAAAGACAGTTTGAAGCTATGTATGGAACTGAGGCAGAACTATTACACAGGACTTTAAAAGAAATTAAAAGTTTAGAACAAGTAAATGATTTTTTTAACCTAAAAGGAGAAAACAATGGCTGAAATGAGAGATGAGCATTTTGAAGTTGTATCTAGTAATCGTGCTAGAGAATATGAGAAACAAAAAAAGACCACAAATATAATTAAAACATTATTAAACAGATACACAAAACAAAAATTAATCGAGATGATCGAGAAAGAGAGTAAGAATGGCTAAAAAAAGAGGTTATTTTATTTTATATAGGGATATATATTCTAGCCCTGTATTTAAAAACTTATTACAAGCGAGTTGTTGGATATATTTTATATCATCTGCATCTCATAAAGATGTTACTTTAAAATTTTTAGACTCAGATGTTTTCATTAAACGAGGCGAGGCTATTATGCCTTTAAGGGTTACAGCTAAAAGATTTGGTATGACATATTCTGAAATGCGATCTTTCATACAACGTCTTGTGCGTCGTCGAATGATAGGCACTAGAACGACCCAGCTTGAACCATGCCACAACCACCCTAGCCGAAAAGTAACGATAATAAACCTTATAAATTACGACTTATATCAGTATGTGGATAACGAAAAACCACCTACAGCCCACCTATCGCAACAAGTGTCAATACACAATATCAATACACATATATCAAATAGTAAGTCTAGCAAAGACAAGGTTGTGAATAATGGGTATAAAAAAATAGGATTTGAGGGAGTCTATGATGTTTTGCAAAAAGATGGTAAAAAATACCTTAAACATAAATTTAAAGATGAACCAATCAAAGATTATTAATGAGAGGAATACTAAGAATTTTTAAGTATGTCAGAAAAAGATTGATTATTTTATCAATAGAAAATAAAAGATTAAAGATGCAACTTGAATTTTACAAAGCCATAGTAGAAAGCGATAATAGTAAGAAGCATTAAATGGTCAAAAAAAAGTCAAAATTTAGACACATTTCAATATCGAACAAGAAATATTACTTTTATGAGATTAAATGGTATGACATTCTTGGAGACTCAGGCCACGCTGGAATAAAAGAATTTGATAATATGAAACCAGCTTTGATGACAACCACAGGATATGTCTATTCTAAAGATAGAAAACATTTAAAAACATTTGCTAGTTATGATGAGAATGAGGAGTCTTTTAGCGATAGAAATGTCTTTCCTATTGGTTGCATAAAAGAGATGAAAAAGATAGAAATATAAGATTATGAAATCAGACAAAAATAAGGCAACTAACACAATTAAGACAAAATCTATGGGAAGACCAAGTAAAGACGTTGATAAAGATGTTATCGCAAAATTAAGTCAGATAGGTTGTACACAAGAAGAAATAGGTTCTGTTGTAGGAATATCTGCTAGAACTCTTAATAGAAGATTTGCCGATTTAGTAGCAGAAAATAAAAATATTGGGAGAGCAAGTTTGAGAAAAAAGTTATGGTCTAAAGCTATGAGAGGACAAGGTAATGAGAAACTTCTTATCTGGTTATCTAAGAACGAACTTAACATGGTGGACAAAGTACACACTACATCTGTTGTTGAACCTCTACCATTAATTATTGATGCTAAAGCTGACGAGGTAAATGGCTAAAAAAAAGGGTAATGTATTTGGTGCTGTCATTGAATATACTAAAACAGAAAAAGGTACATCTATTGGCAGACGACCAATAACTTCAACACTTAATAAACATAAACGCAGACAACAAGGAAAAGGTAAATATCGTGGACAAGGAAAGTAATATAATTGGAGAGAATACATTTCTAAAATTAAGACAACAAAGAGATCAAGCTAGATCAGAGTGCGATCAAGCGAAGATACAAAGAGATATTGCACTTAGAAAATTAAACAAAGCATTAGAAATTGTAAAGGCACTAAATACTTTAATCAAATCATGAGTGAAAAAAGATCAAACTTTTATCCAACAGGAGAGATAATAGATTACTCTCTACCTCAATCATTTACTAAAGCACTCAAAGGTAGTAGCTGTGGAGATTGTGGATTGTACTCTAACAAATGGTCATTCTGTGGTAGATGGGGTGCTAAAGGTGTTAAGGATACTTACGTTTGTCATGAATGGAGAAAAAGGTATTTTAAGAGATAATTTTGTGATATTTATGCCATATGGCTAAATACAAAAATAAAACTGTTAAACTTAACAAACCCATGCGTGGAGATGTTAAGAAGTTTAAAGTTTTTGTGAAAGATAGATCAAATAATAGAATTAAAAAAATTAATTTTGGTAGTAAAACAATGACTATCAAAAAGAATATACCAGCTAGACAACGTAGTTTTTTTGCTAGGTTTCGTCCAATCTTGGCAAAAGTAAAAGGTCAAAAGAATTTATCTCCAGCCTATTGGGCAATTCAATCATGGAAAAAAGGTTTTAAAATATGATTGATAGATTTATTATAAGATGTTGTGAGATAATTGATAACTTTTTTGAGGGTCTATATAATATGTTAGTTAAACCTAAAAAGAAAAAAAATATAAATGTAGATTCTCCTGATAACAGAATGAACTATCCAAAGGAGTAATATGAGAGATACTAAAATTTTAGATAAATTTTCTAAGGATAGTCAAAAGAAATGGAAAGAGATGCAACTGTTTATTAATTTAAAAAAAGAAGTAGAACATGGTGCATATGGCACTAAAGATTATGTAATTAAAAAGGGTATTAACAAAGGCAAGGTTGCTAAATAACATGGGTAGGACAATGAACTATTATTTTACAGGTATGTTAATTTTAGGTTTTGTATTTTTAGCTTTGTGTGTGAAGCCATTATGAAAATATCAGACAATACATCTGTTGCATTACCATTAAGAAATCTAATTGCAATTATAGGCACAGTTGCAGTAGGTGTTTGGGCTTACTTTGGTGTGATAGAAAGAGTTAATAATTTAGAAACTAAGAACCAATTATTTGAACAAGATTTATTAGAGGCTAGTACACAGAAACCAATAGACCAAGAACAGTTTATGCTAATTGAAGATTTATATAAAACTGTAGAGAAGTTAGAAACTACACAAGAACAAAACATGACAAACAAAGTTAATATTGAGTTTCTTAAAGATCAGGTTGAAAAGCTACAAAAAGATGTAGAGAAATTAAAAGATAAACAAAGAGAATTTGCTAATGGTAAGGATTATTAAATGATGGATAAAATTTTAATTGCTATATTTTTGTCAATTTTATTAATAGGTTCTTTTTATTTAGGTTATCTGTTTTCAATAGATATATTTGAACTACTTTGTTTTAGGACTCAATTATGACAGAATTAGTAGTTGCATTATTAATGATAGTAAATGGAGAAATTAAAGAACATAGAATACAAGAATCTATGAGTAATTGTTTAAAAGGTAAAAGAATTGCTATGCGTAGCAACACAGGAAACAATGTAGAATATCAATGTATCAAAAGTGAAGCTGAAATAGAAATTTATTTAGGTGCAAAATCAATTAAAAAACTTATACTTAAATAATGAAATTTGTTTTAGCTTATACAATATGCTCTGCAATTACAGGATTCTGTAATACTCCAGCAGTACACCCTATTAAATTTGATACATGGACAGATTGCACTAAAGCTGGTTCAGAAGTTACAATTACTGTTACTAACGAATTTGAAGAAAAATTTAATAAAGATAAATTATACATATCTTACTTTTGTAATGAAAATAACACTAACGAAACACCAACATAAAGTTTCAACAAGTAAAGCAAGGTTCAGAGTTTTAATATCAGGTCGTAGATTTGGTAAAACTTATCTAGCTGTAACTGAAATGATGAAATATGCCTGTCAGCCAAATAGAAAGATTTGGTATGTAGCACCAACATTTAAAATGGCCAAAGAGATTGTATGGGGAACTCTTAAAGAAATGCTTAATCAGTTTAATTGGATTGACGATATTAACGAAACTACCATGACAATAACTATTAGAAAAACAAATAGTCAAATATCATTAAAGGGTGCTGATAACTATGATTCATTAAGAGGTACAGGATTAGACTTTTTAATATTAGATGAGTTTGCAGATATAGATAAGAGAACTTGGTACGAGGTCTTGAGAGCAAGTATTTCTGATCGGCTTGGGGAAGTTTTATTTTGTGGAACTCCAAAGGGATATGGTAATTGGTCATACGAACTTTATTTAAAAGGTAAGCAAGATAACGATTGGGAGTCTTTCCAATATACGACTATTGAGGGTGGTATGGTTACACCAGAAGAAATAGAACAAGCTAAACAAGACATTGATATTAGAACTTTTAGACAAGAGTTTGAGGGAACTTTTGAGAATTATGCTGGTAGTGTTTATTATAACTTCCACCCTGTAGATAATGTTGTTAAACGTCAGATAGATTGGGAAAAACCTTTACATATAGGAATGGACTTTAACGTTGACCCAATGTCAGCTTGTGTTGGTCAAATAGAAAAAGATAAAGTTTATTTTGTAGATGAAGTAATTATTTATGGAAGTAATACTGATGAAATGGTGCAAGAGTTAAGAGATAGATATGGAACTAAAATGCAAATCTTTATATATCCTGACCCAGCATCTAAACAAAGAAAGACATCTGCTGGTGGTAGAACTGATTTATCTATTTTACAAAATGCTGGATTTAAAGTTAAGGTAAAACATAAACACCCAGCAATACGAGATCGAGTCAATGCAGTTAATAGTAGGCTCAAAGATTCTAAAGGCGAAAGACATATTTTTGTTTCACAATCTTGCAAAACCCTGATAAAAGGTTTACAAAGACAAATATACAAGGAGAATACAAATATTCCTGATAAGGAAGATGGATTCGACCATATGAATGACGCACTAGGTTATATGATCGACTACTTAAAACCATTAACTACTCAGGCAAGATTTAACTCTCCTACAAGATGGACAATGAAGTAATTTATGGCATATACTAAAGATCAAGCATTAGAAACCCACAAAGACTATTCTGAAACAATTAACAATTGGGAATATTATATTAGATCATTCAATGGTGGTTTTGATTATATGGTTGGCCAATACCTTAACAGATATAATTTAGAATTAGATAACGAGTTTAATCAAAGACTTGCAAACACTCCATGCGATAATCACTGTAAAAATATTATCCAAATTTATTCATCATTCCTTTTTAGAGTTAGACCAAGTAGAGATTTTGGTTCTATGGCAGATGAACCATCAATACAAAACTTTTTAAAAGATGCTGACCTTGAGGGTAACAATTTAAACTCAGTAATTAAACAAGCACAAAATTACGCATCAATTTATGGTCATTGTTTTATGATGTTAGATAAACCAAATGTAACTACTAACACTAGAGCAGAAGAATTAGATCAAGATATAAGACCATATTTATCAATCGTTACTCCTGAGAATGTTTTAGATTGGAATTTTGAAAGACAAGTAAATGGTAAGTATGAACTTAACTATTTAAAAGTTAGAGAAGAAGTTGATAAAGATGGTGGCACATACATGAGAATTTGGTATCCTGATAGAATAGATACTATCTACATGGAAGAAAGATCAGAGCCTAGATTGATAGATACTGTACCTAATATGATTGGCAAAATACCAGCAGTTATTTTATACAATTCTAAATCTCACAAAAGAGGAATTGGTCAATCTGATTTAACTGACATAGCTGACTTACAAAAATCTATTTACAATGAATACTCAGAGATGGAACAATTAATAAGATTAACTAACCACCCAAGCCTAGTTAAAACTCCAAGTGTAAATGCAAGTGCTGGTGCTGGTGCAGTTATAGAAATGCCTGATGAGTTAGAGCCAAACTTAAAACCATATTTACTACAACCATCTGGCCAAAACTTAACTGCTATTATGGACTCTATAAATAGCAAAGTAGATTCTATAAATAGAATTGCTCATACAGGTGCAGTAAGAACTCAAAAGACAGGGATTACATCTGGTGTTGCACTACAAACAGAATTTGAATTATTAAATGCTAGACTATCTGAGAAAGCTGACAACTTACAAATAGCAGAAGAACAATTATTTAGATTATATGCTATATTCCAAGATGCTACATTTGATGGAGAAATTAATTATCCTGATTCATTTAACATTAGAGATTATGCAAGTGATCTTATGTACTTCCAACAAGCTAAAGCACTAGATATAGGTTCTCCAACATTTGCAAAAGAAGTTGATAAAGAAATTGCTAGAGCAGTTGTTGATGATGATAATAAACTAAACGAAATCTTTGACGAGATAGATGCACAAGCAGAAGTAGGTCAGTTTACTCAAGACGAACCAGCACAAGAAGATCAAGAAGTAGAGCAAGAGCAAATATAGATGAATGGCAGATATAGTAAAAGACGCAACATTTTATAGAATTAAGCAGATAGAACTTGCAGAAGCAGAATATTACAAATCATTAATAAAAAGTTTAGATAGAATAGAACGAGAAGTAGTTGCTTCTGCTTCAAGATTACCTTTAACAGATGGTAAATTAATTGAACTACAATCAGCTATAGCAATAAGGCCACAGATAAAATCTATCTTAGAAAAAGAATATCTTAAATGGTCAGATACAGTTGTTAGAGAGGGTTTTAATAAACAAGCTAAACGAATAGAAAAAACATTCAAAAGAATTGGTAATATTCCTGTAGAGTTTCAAGAACTTACAAAAGGAGATTTAGCTTTAGTGCAAAATTTAAAACAACAATATTTTACACAGTTTAAAGATGTATCAAATACATTTACAAGACGATTATCAGAAAAAGTTTATCAGAATACATTAGTTGGTAGTGAGTTTGCAGTATTAGAAAAAGAACTTAGACAAACAATAAATGGTATCTATGCAAGTTCAGATGACCCAGAAATACAAAGATTGGTTAATTACATAAATAAAAATAAGTTTGATAAATCAAAACAAGCAGTGGTTGATAAGTCTATACAAACTCTACAATCTAAGTTTGCAAGAGATAGAGCTGGAGAGAATATGAAAAGATACGCTGGTCAAATATTAAACGATTCGTTAAGAGATTTTGATGCAACTTTAAATTTTAATAAATCTAAAGACGCTGGACTTACTTTTGTTAAGTATTATGGAGATGTAATACCAACTACGAGAGATCATTGCAGAAATATAATTAATGGAGTATATAACAAGAGGAAAAGTGGACTTTTCACAATTGATGAAGTCAATTCACTTTGGACAAGTAGAGGCTGGAAAGGCAAGAAGTCAGGAAATCCTTTAGTTGTTCGTGGTGGTTATAATTGTCGTCATCAATGGTCTTATGTCAATCCTGATTGGTATGACAGTAAAGGCGAACTAATAATATAACAATAGGAGAAACAATGTCCGAAGAACAAACAAATGTTGCACCAGAAGTACAAGCAACTGAAACACCAAAAGAAGAAGTAAAAGTAGAAACACCAAAACAAAATACTTTTACACAAGAACAATTAGACAATATAATTAAAACAAGACTTGAAGCAGAAAAATCTAAGTATGAAAAAAAACTTCAAGAAGAAGAAAGTCAGAAAGCTGAACTTTTAAAAGAACAACAATTAAAAGAGGCTAAATCTAAAGCAGATATTGAAAAGATCATGCAAGAAAGATTATCTGAAAAAGACTCTGAACTTAACAGATATAAAATGCAGATTAAAAAAGAAAAAGTAGACAATTCAATCTTATCTGTTGCTAATAGAGAAAAATCTATAAATGCACAACAAGTCGTATCTTTATTAAAAGACGAAGTTAAATATACTGATGATGGTAGAATAGAAATAGTTGATAATAATTCTAATGTACGATATAACACAAAAGGAGAACTATTAACTATAGACGATAG
>VMHT01186679.1_pt1 | contig 10604 bp, 11 predicted proteins | sample 4693611 | NCBI WGS metagenome assembly VMHT01 (sample SAMN12280063, study PRJNA550983) | marine metagenome | isolation source: seawater sampled from same location over 5 years 0.02-0.2 micron viral filtrate | place: USA: collected off the coast of southern California halfway between the port... ...
CCATTGCCCCCCCCCCAGAGAAATTTTGCCGTGGCTGAGAAAAATCTTTTTTTTTCCAGAAGCTTCGGGAGCGCCAAAAATTTCTCCGCGAGATGGTGAAGCAGCAGGGGGCAATAAAGGAGAAAAACTCCCTCGGGTCCTTCTTCGGAGCATCGAGGCTCTGCTGCTTGTCTCGCCGTCTCGACCGCGAATGCGACGCGAGCTGCGCCTTCCAGAGCAGCAAAATCAAGTGCGCCTTCCAGACACCGCCCAAAGTTGGCCCGCTCAATCTCATGGACGTGGAGATCATTAAGGCGCACAAGAGGGAGAACAAGGACGAGAAGCGCTCAGTGGAGGAGATTATCAGCGCCACGACTTCCAGCATGAAGTCACGGTGAAGCTTAAGCTCCCGCGAGGCGAAGTAAAGCGCGCGGAACCATTTTGAAACGGCTGCAAGCACCTGTTTTGCATGTGGTTTCATTTCATTCCATGTTTGCTGCTTCGCGTTATACGGCGGTTAGAAACAAACGGCAGTAGCTTGAGCAGCATGTCCAGCTGCCTTTGTTGTTCACGCACGGCGCCCAGCAAAACTACAGTCAGTTTTGCATAGTTGACAGACTTCATGCCCTTTTCGTCGTTCTCTACAAATTCCTGTAAGCCTGCTTGTTCTAGCTCCTGCGCCATGACGCCCATGTGCCGCTCACCGTCATCAAGAAAAGTCATTTGATGCGTAGTCAAGGCGTTGGCGTCCCAATTGTAAACGTATGGCTTTATTTTCATGACAATTTTCATGCAGTCCTTCATTTCTTTAATGTTTTTCTTCAAGCGTTTGTCTGACGTAGACGTGAAAGCTTTGGCTTGTGCCACCATCGCGATCGTCGCTGAGCCCATGACTTCAAGAGAGCCGTTGCTTTTTAGAAGAGTTTGCGCAGTAATAGTCTGTGACGACGTTGTGTTGGATGCCGTCAAGTCCACCGTCTCCATAGACGTCGTGGCAATGAAACGCCCAAGTGTCAGTGGATCAGGGATCTCATGAGCGTGGTTGTACGCAGACAAAGTGAAGGTGCCGCCGCTGCTGCCTGTGCCGCTGCCTGTGCCGCTGCCAACCCCGCTGGCTGGCGAGGCGGGGGCCGCGGGGTCTGTGCCGCTGCTGGTGCCGGTGCTGGTGCTACTGGCGCCGTCGTGTGAATGCAAGGAGGAGATCTCCCATTGTTGCGTGCCAAACTTAACGTAGTCTTTAATGAAAAGCTGGTCAACGTGAAGCGTGCTGAACTCCGCGAAGGAGCCGTCTTTAATTTGCGGCGCGGTGACCAAGTTAGGCACGGCGCCCGCCGACGCCTGTGCGTGGACGCTGTTTGGCACCACGCTGACATTGAATGAATTGTTGGATAAGGCAAAGCCTCTGGCGCTTATCAAGTTTGTGTTTACGCGGCCAGACATGTGTGTATGTCTATATATTTTACATAAGAGAAAATAAAAGTGGTGACGCGCACTGTTTTTTACTTAGATCAGACTGCGAAGGTGGTCCACCTCGCTCTTGAGCTCACGCACCGCGCCCAGCAGCACCGCCGTCAGCTTGGAGTAATCAACACTCTTGACTCCCTCATTGTCGTGAACAAACTCATCCAGACCCGCCGCCTCAACGTCCTGCGCAAGCACGCCCACGTGCGTGTGCTCGTCGTAGATGCCCTCGTGCTTCGCTTCCAGGAGCGCGTCGCGGTCCCACTTGTAGCTCTTGGGCTGGATGGCCAGAACCGCGTCCAGGCCGCCGCTGAAGGCGCTGATCTCTCGCTTGAGGCGCGCGTCGGAAGTGGACGTGAACGAGGTCGCCGTGCAGGTGCCCGTGATGACAGCGTTGGACGTCACCGCGAGACCCGTGCCGCTGGCCTTGCTGCACGTCAGCGTGTCCGCGACGTCGCCGGTGCTGTTAGCGTCCAGCGCGCCGGTTACGGCAATGCTCCCACCCACAGTCGCGTTTGCCGTGACGGCCAACCCCGTGCCGCTGGCCTTGCTGCACGTCAGCGTGTCCGCGATGTCGCCGGCGCCGTTGAAGTCCACGGCGCCGGAGGCGGTCAGCGTCCCGGTGACGTTCAGGCCGGCGCCGCTGACGGCCAAAACCTCGGTGCTGTTCACCTTGAACTCGTGCTGCTTGCCTGTGGGCACGCTGTGGATGATGTCGTCGTCAGCGACGTCAATCTTGATGCTTGAGGTGCCGTTGATAATCTGCGTGGAGCTGATCGTGTACCACTCAAGAGTGCCGGCGTTGTCAGAGGCGCGCAGGACCTGGCCGCTGCTGCCCACGGCCGCGGGAAGCGTCAGCGTGAAGTCCGTGGTCGCGGCCGCCGCCGCGATCGTCAGTGCACCGGAGGTGCTGCCGTTGATCTTCACCTGCGTCTTGCACTCAATGTCCTCGCCGGCGATGATCTTCTTAGCGACGCCGAGGCCACCAGCTGAGGTCAGAGCCGCCGCCGTGGACGACGTGGCCTGAGTCGTGGAATCCACGCTGGTGTCGCCGGTAACGGCGAGCGTGCCCGTGACGCTGACTCCCGAGGCGGTGGTCTCTAGCTTTTTGCTATTGTCGTAAAAGAGCTCCACGGCGCCGGTGTAGTGAAAGTTGGCCATGGTGCCCGCCGAAGTGCCGCTGCCGCCGAAGCCGCTGATGGCAAACTGGCCGTCGCCGTACGTGCGCAGGCGCACGTCGTGGTCGTCGCCGTGCGGCGCCTTCATGTCAATGAAAGCGCCGTCGTCGCCGCCCATCTCAATGGTGGCGTAGCCGGTGCCTCCGTCAATAGCGACGGTTCCCATTGTGGTAGTGCCTGAGCTGTTCGTGCTAAACTTTGTGGATCCGCTGTGCTGAAGAGTTGCGCCGGTTGTCACAGCTAGCGTGCCGCCGACGGTGGCGTTAGCCGTCACCGCGATGCCCGTGCCGCTGGCCTTGCTGCACGTGAGCGTGTCCGCGATGTCACCGGTGCTGTTCGCGTCCAGCGCGCCCGTCAGCGTGGTCGCGCCGGTCACTGCGAGCGTGCTAGAGAGCGTAGCTGCGCCGGTCACAGCAAGCGTGGAGCCCGCGGTGACGGCGCCGTCGAGAGCGGAGGCTCCGCTCACGTCTAGGTCCGTGCCCACAAACAGCTTCTTTGCCACACCCATGCCGCCGGAGACGATAGTGCCGCCGTCAGTGGAGCTCGTGGCGTCTGTGGCATTTGCCATGGTCGCGACGCCAGTGACAGAGAGCGTGCTAGAGAGCGTTGTTGCGCCGGTCACAGCAAGCGTGGAGCCCGCGGTCACCGCGCCGTCAAGAGCGGAGGCGCCGCTCACATCCAGGTCCGTGCCCACAAACAGCTTCTTTGCCACACCCATGCCGCCCGACACGATGGTGCCGCCGTCAGTGGAGCTCGTGGCGTCCGTGGCATTTGCCATGGTCGCGACGCCAGTCACGTTCAAGGTGCCGCCGACGGTCGCGTTGGCTGTCACCGCGAGGCCGGTGCCGCTGGCCTTGCTGCACGTGAGCGTGTCCGCGATGTCGCCGGTGCTGTTAAAGTCCACGGCGTCCTGCACAGCGAGCGTGCCGGTGATCGCGGCGTTCGCCACGACAGCCAGACCCGTGCCGCTGGCCTTGCTGCACGTGAGCGTGCCGGAGAAATCACCGACGTCATTGCAATCTAGGCCCACGCAGGTGATGTCCTCGCCGGCGATGATCTTCTTTGCCACGCCGAGGCCGCCCGCGGAGACCAGAGCAGCGGCAGATGTGGACGTGGCCTGCGTCGTGGACGTGGTCTTGGCGTCGCCGGTCACCTGCAGGGTGCCGCCGACAAACGCCTTCTTGGCAATAGCAATGCCGCCGGCGGTGCGCACGGAGGCCGTGGCCGTGGAGCTCGTGGCATCAGTCGCCTCCGTAACGTCAATCTTGCCGCTCGTTCCGGCGTCCCCGGTCAGAGTGAGCCCTGCGAAACTGGGCGCGGCGCTGGTGCGGATGTCCTGCGCGGTGTCAATCTGCAGCGAGGAGCCCAGCGAGAGCGTGGCGCTGGTCGCGCCGCCAAAAAGAACTGAGGCGTTGCTTCCCTGCGCATAGCTCACCGATGGGTTCTGAAGCTTAGCGTTGGGAATGCCCCAGCCTGCTCCGTATGAAGTGTCGGGAATGGAAATGACGTCGCCGGTCTTGAGCAGCGGCTGCGAGAACGTCATGGGCCCTGCGCCGCTGAACTTATTCCAAGACTGCTCAGTCGTACCGATGACTGGCCCAATCATGGCGACGACGGCGCTGGAGGCCACGGTCACGGGCTCAGAAAGAGTGAGCGACGTGTCTGAGGCAATGGAAGCAATATTGTATTTATGCGTGCCAATCTCAATTGCCTGCCCGGCAGCAAACTCTGTAGTGAACGCCGTTCCGGAGCCGGTGACGGCGGTGCTGTCTTTCGCGACGGTGACAGTGCCGCTGGCTTCCGTCATAAAAAGCCCGGCGGTGCGCCCCAGCACCCAGCCTGAGTTGTCGGCGCCGGAGAAAACAAAAATGCCTGGGTCAACCTGCGCAGAGTTTGTGAGGTCAGCGACACGCGTGAGCACAGCCGCAACGCCCACCGCGCCGACGGTCGTTACCTTGTACACGCCGTTTTCCTCTGGGTTAGTTTGCGCGGTGAGCAACACGCGCATATCCAAGGAAGACAACGAAACGGTGGAGCCAGAGGGGCCCATGGACACAGCGCCAGCATCAGTAGCCGTCAACGTTTTTGCTGCGCTGTCGTAAGTGGCAGAAAAGTTGCTTTCGCTGTGAGCCTCAACACTCTCCATGACGTCAAGGCCGGCCTGCGACGCGTCAACGTATCGCTTGTTGGCAGCATCATACGGCGACTCCGGCATGGCGACGCCAGTTAGCTTAACTTTTGCGCTGGATACACCGGAAAGAGTAAAGGTTGATGCAGTGCTTGTAATCTTAGCCTGCGAAGCATTGTTATTCCGGAAATCCAGAGATGATGAAAACAGATGAGCCGTAGCCATTATTCTTTTTTAATTTATATAAACATAAAATAAAAAGAGAGAGAAAATTTGGCCAAAAAAAAAAGAAATGCCAGACTACACATTTGCACCGCCGCCTCGTGAGCTGCGCGTCTTGCCCCGCGGCTTTGCTGCGCGTCCCTTCCTTGCGCAGCCTGTGCAAGCTGTGCAAGCTCAACGCAGCGCAATCGTTTTGCCTAAACAAACAATGCCAGATCGCTTCAATTTAAACGCGCGCACGGCAACGGAGCCGGAGCGGCGTGTGCTGCACGTTCCACAAAAAAGAGAAATTGGCCAAATAAAACGGAATCTACTCCCAGCGTATGTAGGCGGCGCGTTTGCTCAATTTGACAATCTTTAAATGTGTGGCAAAACAAAATGCTGCAGCGCGCGCTAAGCATTTATTTAGAAAATAAAAAATCATTTTTAAAAAACGCAACAGGCTTCCATTATTTGTTTACCGCTGCGAATGAACTTGAAAAAATTAATTTGGATGGGGTTGAGAGAGATCAAGTTTCCTATCTTGAACTTGAGGCATTTTGCACCCTGTCTTTATTTTACAACGTATGCATATTGAAAAGAGACTGCAGTAAAGAATATGATGATTTTTGCAATAAGTTTCTTATTCTTCTTCCAGAAAAAATAAGTTTTAAACGAGGCCATTTTGTTTGTCAAAAATTGAGACACGCTGCATATTTTATGACGCACATTTCTCTTTACGAAACTAAATTTGGTTTGCGTGCAACAAATTGGAAAGAAGAAAGCAGGCAGCTTTACGCGCGTGTGCTAGATCTGTTTTTTTCAAAAATCAAAGATGATTGCAAAGAAATAGAATTGGTTTTGGAAATTGGATTAGCTCTTCATTTTGCGGGGCAGCTTGAAAATTCTGTCCACGCGGGATTTTTCTATGGTTTAAATCTCAATCAGCTCAAGAGGAAGAATGGTCACTTTAAGCTAAGTTATAGAGCGGCAGGAAGCAGGCCCTACTTTTATTTTCATTTAAATTTTGTTTCATTTTTTTTTGAAAAAAAAATTGGCGCCAAAAAAAGCTAAGAAAGCAAAGACGGCGTAGACGCGCATGCGTTTAGTTTGGAAAAAAAAGTTTGTTTCCTTACATTAAAGATGGCTTTTACGCGCATGGATGTGGGCCGTGACGGCAACCCCGACATGAGCACAAAAAAAGGCACATATAAAACGGATAAATGGCAAACGGCAGCCAAGCGCGCCGCGCGTCAGCTCCTGAAAGGCGGACCAGGCCACGCCACTTTTTTTGTTTATAATAAGGACAGCGGCCAGGCTATCAAAGTCAAAGCCACGAAGAAAGAGCTTGATAAACCAAGAGAAGTGATGATCGCGGGCAAAACGAGCATATTTAAATACACCACTGACGTTGAGCGCGTTGACTAGCTCATTTCGTGACAGTACCCTGCGAAGGTTTAACATTGACAAGGCGCGCCAAATTAGCTTTCTGGCTCGTTGTTTTGTGGCTAAGAGTCACATGTGGGCACGCGGGTCCAGCCTTGTATTTCACGTAGATCTCTTCGTCGTCATGAATATCCTTAAGTGCGTACATGATGACTTTTTTTCCGGCTGAAACATGCTCCGCGTTAACGGCGTTGCCTGTGCTTTGGTTTGCCATTGAGGCAAAGCTACGCACGCGCGCGCAATCAATGATGGTGCCGTTGTCATGAGTAATAACGTACGGCGCAAAGGCGTCGCCGTAGCGCGCCCACAGCTGCTGTTCAGTCAAAATCTCTCCATGGTACACGCAAATTTCTTCGCCTTTTTTGAAGCAAAGCGTCTTCGTCACCATCGGTAAATGAGCTTGTTTTCTGTTTCTGGATGCAGCAAAGAGCCCCATGCCGGCGTTCTTTATTTTGCTAGTTTTTACTTGCAGTTGCTTTTCACGCAACGCGTGCTCGTAGCAATAGTCTCCAATATACACTATTTGTGAGCAGTTTCCTCCTTTGCCTTTGCAACTTTTTGAAAGCAAGCAAGCTGACCACGCATGAATCTGTTTATCACGGCCATTATTTATTCTCACTGTAGAAGCAAACCAGAGAACCATCTGTTTATTTGTGCACAGAAAAAAGTGTATGAGAAATGAGCATGAGCATTGAAGAAGAAAATAAAAAACTGCGCATACTTGTGCGCAAACTGAAGAAAAAAGCTTCAGACGAGGCCAGAACATGTAGCAACTGTGAGCGTTACATGAGCCGGCTTAATCAACGCATTGAGCACTTGGCAAGCTGCACGACGCTGCTCCACGACGAGAAAGACTACACAGGCCAGGCCTTCATTGACTTCATCAAAAATGGAGTTTATTAAGTAGTTTTTTTGAAGGCTGGAATGCATAATAAATAAATAAATAGATGCAAACAAAGAACAAGCCTATCTCGTTTTGATGGCGCGGAAAGAAGGCGCCAGCTTCAAAAACGACCGCGGCAGTGAAGATGAGCGTGACAACATGGTGCTGATTAACCTTATGGAGGCTCATCAGGGGGTGGTCATCGTGCAGTTTTGGCGAGCGGCTTATGAAACTATGCCATAGGCCACGTATTTTGTTAATGAAAGAAAAAAAGGCCGCAAACATTTAATTATATGAGCATAAAATAAAATGGAGGCTATCTATGCCCATGGATTTCCACCCAGTCTATCTTTCTTGGACGGGGAAATGAACAATGAGATTTTGACAAAAACGTCACGCGCGGTCGTCATCAAGCACAGACAAATTAGCCACGCACATCGCACCAGGAAGAGCGTGCCAATTTGCAAGAAGTATGTGTTTAAGCTAGTCTATGTTGTCAACACGGAGCGAGATGAGACAGAAGTTCAGTTGACAAGAAGAGTGAGCAATTTGGATATATCCCCTAAGCTTTTGGAGACGTACAAGTTTACTTATAGAGGAAAAATTTACAGGCTGTATCAGCATGAATGCTGCCATGATGTGCGCTGGGATGTGCTTAAAAAGCGAGAAAATTGCGCCAAAATTGAGCTTTATATGAAGAAAATTTTGCGCACTTTAATGGAAAATGACATCGTTTATTTAGATTTGAAGATAGAAAACATCATCAATTGCAACGGCTCCATAAAGCTAATTGACTTTGAGCATTCCTACTCATTTTTTAGGAGGCTCTCATCTCAGCAGTGGACGCTGCTGCTTGTGTTGCAGTATTTGCTTTTTTCACTAGGCACGTATGATTTTTGCAAGCAGACCTTCTTTCGCCGGCAGATTTGTTTTTTTCTCAGCTCACGAGAGAAGCGTATGGCCATTTCTGAGGTATTGAGCAAAAAAGAAAACAATTATTTGCCGTACGACATAACGAAGAAAATACAGGTGCTTATCAAGCAGTACTGCAAGAAAACTGTTCTTGCTTGCAAAAATGTGCCACAATTTTTGGTTTTGGTTAACAAATTGCACAAATGCGCTTAGAACGGCGTGTTTTTTATGTTATTTTAAATAAATGAGTAGCCTTGAAGCGCTGAAGCGCTTGCGCAAGAACCTTTTTGTGTCAGCGCCGTCGTTGTCACGCCTACAGGGGCTTGCAACAGAGAAAGCTGCGGAAGCAAAGCAGCGCGAAGAGGCTGAGAAGCAGCGCGCAGCTGCCAAGCTAGCCAAGGAAGCAGAAGACGCTAAAAGGTTGGAGCACGAGAGAATGAAGAAGGAAGCTGAAGAAATTAGGGTCAAGGCTCTGTTGAAGCAAAGGGAAGAGGAAGAGGAGCTAGAAAATGAAATCAAGGCTGGAGATCACCTTTTGATTGAAGCTTGAGGTTTTTTGACGCTACATGGAGCAGACAGTGTTATGCGCAGAAGAGCGTAGGGAAAACTATGAGTAAGAGGGTCCTCGTGTTCCTTGTAGCAAAAGTATCTGGTCAAGAAAATTGTCTTGAGCGGCTTTTTGCTGTAGTTTTTTCCATAATATCTCGCGAAATACGTTTTATTCTGCTCCTCAGTGAGGTTTTTGACCACGCACACGCTTGCGTTAATCTTAGCCAGCGACGACACGCACGTTTCCTCTAGCACGAGGCTCTGTGAGCATGCATGCACCGGTCTGAGCAAACGTATCTTTGCCTCTGGCGCGTAGCTGACGACCATACGCGCAAGTGTGTGAGGCATATATTGCACCAAACACGCTGTGACTTCATCAATGTATCTCTGCGACGTCACGTGCATCCCGCGAGAAAGCATGTTGGCAGTGGCCAAAAAACTAATTGTGTTTCTTTGCCTCCTGACCTTCAAGTTTTCTTCTCTTTGTTTGATAGCTAGCTCTATGTTTTGCTCTGTGAGCTGAATTTTGGTGTTGAGTTCTTCTTCCTGTCTTGACAAGTTGTCTATGCAGTTGCTAGCTCTTGCTATCTTCATGAACTCCGCGTACATCTGCGCCTTTGTCTCAACGTCCTGCCTGCGCAGTTTGCTCAAAGAGTGCGTGAGGGAGACGAGGCTCTTCATTACCTAATGTTAAGATAAAAATCACAAATTAAAAAACATACTTTTTTTTTATATGCATGAATTAAAATGAGGATCCACAAAAATCCTCCTGCGTCTTGGTTCTTTCCAAGAAAGAGTAATAATTTAGACAAACATACGGAAATTGATAACCTACAAAAGCGCAAGCAAGCGGCATTCGCGGCTACAGAGGCGCGCGCAGAGAAAGCCCCAAAGGCGCGCGCAGAGAAGGAGGCGGCGGCAGCGGCGGCGGCGGCGGCGGCTGCAGAGGCGCGCGCAGAGAAAGCCGCAGAGCAGAAGAAGCGCCAGGAGGCGGCGGCGGCGGCAGCGGCGGCGGCGGCGGCCGAGAAGAAGCTCCAGGAGGCAGCGGCGGCGGAGAAGAAGAAGCGCCAGGAGGCGGCGGCGGCGGCGGCGGCGGCGGACGAAAAGAAGCGCAAGCAGAAAGCGGCGGCAGAGCAGAATAAGCGCCAGGAGGCGGCGGCGGCGGCGGAGAAGAAGAAGCTCCAGGAGGCAGCGGCGGCGGAGAAGAAGAAGCGCCAAGAGGAGGCGGCATTTAACAATTTTAAGCCGCAGGCGGAAAAAGAAATTTTTAAAGAATTCAATAGCAAAGTTAAACAACAAGGCAATGTAGTCAAAACTAGTTCATTTAAACAAAGATGTAGAAATAACTTCAATAACAATGAGAAAAATGCGACCAATCAAGTTGTTAAAATAGTGATAGATCAAGGAAAAAACATAAAAGAGAGTAAAAAAAATGAAGAAAAAGAAAAAAGAAAAAACAATGCTTCAAAAGCTATAGTCAGCGTGCAAGCAAAGAAAAAACGGTGGAGACTCAGCACTTTAGCGACTACTCTTGTTGTTTGTCTAGCGACATCAAGTTTTTTAGCTCAGATGTTTTCATCGGAAGCGTACGCAGAAGCTGTTAAAAGGGCAGGAGAACAGACAATAAATAACGCTGTATACACTGCTCAACAGTTTTTTGCAAAACAGGTTGTGTCGTATGCGCCATTTAGAACTCTTTATGTTGCAGCTAGAGTTTTCGCGGAAGTCTTTAGTACCACAGGAATCGTAGTAGAAAAATATGTTGAACTTGTAAAAAAACCTTTCTTGGTTGGTAACGTAACAAAAATTAACAAAATGGAAAAAAAAATAGAAAAAGCAGTTCAAAGTGGATTGTATCAAAAAGCAA
>VMHT01197591.1_pt1 | contig 10604 bp, 16 predicted proteins | sample 4693611 | NCBI WGS metagenome assembly VMHT01 (sample SAMN12280063, study PRJNA550983) | marine metagenome | isolation source: seawater sampled from same location over 5 years 0.02-0.2 micron viral filtrate | place: USA: collected off the coast of southern California halfway between the port... ...
ATGAAATGGCAAAACGTTTTAAAATCACATTATAGATATTAATTTCTAAATCTTCAGTAGCTCAGTGGTAGAGCAAATGGCTGTTAACCATTTGGACGTTGGTTCGAATCCAGCCTGAAGAGATTATTTGGTTTTGGAAGTAATCGGACTCGAACCGATAACTTTATGCTTGCAAAGCATACACTCTACCAATTAAGTTATACCCCCTAAAAATAGTTAATATTTTATTTCATAAAACTTATGTAATTATAACTAGTTAACCATAAACTATTATTAAGGTCTTTATCAACTAGTGTAAGTGATTCAGTATTCTGATTAATTTTTTTGGTTCTAAATTTTTTAATTTCAATGAAGTTAGAAATACTTGTAGAAATAGAATAGTAATAAAAAAAATATAAACTAATTAATAGTCCAAATAATTGAGCACCCAGTGTTAAAAGATCGAATTGTGGCATAATTAATTATTAGTTATTTTCAAAGAATGATTGCTCATTTGGTGAAATTGGTAGACACGTCAGACTTAAAATCTGATTCTTTTTAAGGAGTATCGGTTCAAGTCCGGTAATGAGTATAATATAAGTTTAAACCTTTTAAGTTTAATATGTAATTAAAGTAATAAAATGTTTTGGTATTTTTTAGCAGGTAAAATAGCGACTTTAATCAATTATTTTTTTTTCTATGAATTAACTACTCATACGATATTTTATGGTTCTTGGCCCATGCATATATTTAGTGGATGGTTTTTTATCGAACATATTTTCGAAGAATATACTATTACGTCAGGAAAACTTTTTTTGATTAATAAAAATTTTAGAACTTTGATTAGAAACTTACTTCTTTTAAATAGAAATATTCTGTTTTGGCCTCAAGTATCGAAATTAGCAGAGTTCTTGTTGAGTAGTTTTTTATTAAGCCTATTTTTTTATTATTTAATTTTTTTAATAATTCAAAATCAATTATTAAAAAAAAAAGAAGTAACGTTACTATTATATTATTTATTTATTTCGTATATTTTATTATTAAAAATTTTTATTTTTTTAAATTGGTTTAATATTTATTTTACATTAAAATTAGTAATACTATTTTTTGTTATATTCTTAAGTATTTTAGTTATGTTTATTCAGATTGTTGTGTTTTATAGGTATTTATTATTTAATTTGAAAAATATAAGGTCTAAAAATGTTTTTTTAAAAAGCTACTTCTATGCCTTAAGTATTTTACTTTTATCTTTCAATTATTGTAAAGTTATATTTACAATTAATTTAAATAACAACAATTTTATTCAAGAACTATTTATACAAATACTATTACCATATACATATTTATATAGTTTTTATATTTAGAATTTATAAATGCCTACTATTAATCAATTGTGTAAAAAAGCAAGATTAACTAAAAAAAAAAGAAACAGGGTACCTGCTTTGGAAATGAATCCTCAGAAAAAAGGAGTTTGTACAAAAATATTTTTAAGAACACCAAAAAAACCAAATTCTGCTCTAAGAAAGTTGGCCAAGGTACGGTTAACCACAGGAAAAATTGTCTCCGTTTATATACCAGGAGAAGGGCACAATTTACAAGAATATTCAACAGTATTAATTAGAGGTGGGCGTGTTAAAGATTTGCCTGGAATTAAATATCGTTTAATTAGAGGTAAATTGGATTTTTCAGGTTTAAAAAATCGAAAAACGTCTCGTTCAAAATACGGAACAAAACGAATTGTCAATTATTTGTAAAATGAACAAAAGAATATTAAAACATAATTTATTTAACCATATAATGGTTAATGGTAATAAAACAACTTCTGAAAAAATTTTATTAAAAAGTTTAAAATTAATTCAAAAAAATCAATTAAAGAAAAATTTTGAAAAAATTGTACGTCTTTCACTAATAAATAATTCACCAGCTGTTAATATAAAAAATATTAGACGAAAACGTAAACGAACACTAGAATTTCCATTTTTACTAAAGCCACAATTAAGAGTATCTTATGGAATTAAGTTTTTACTAAAACACAGTAGAAATTGTACTGAAAAATCGTTATATTCCAACTTAGAATTTGAATTAGTAAATTCCGCAAAGAAAGTTGGTTCAAGTTTTAAACATAAAAAAGATTTATATAAAAACGCTTTTCTTAAAAAAAAATTCACTGCTTACAGATGGTTTTAATCTATTTATACGCTTAAAAGGATTTGAACCTTTAACCTTCGGGACCGAAATCCGACGCTCTATCCAATTGAGCTATAAGCGCATTTTAGTCACAATATTTAACATGATTCAACAACAAACAGTTTTAAAAGTAACAGATAATTCTGGAGCAAAGCATGTAAAATGTATCAAAGTACTTGGAGGGTTTAAAAGAAAATTTGCGAAATTAGGTAATGTTATTGTAGTTTCGGTTAAAAGTTTACGTAATAAATCTAAGCTTACATCCAAAGTAAAAAAAGGAGAAATTTATAAGGCTTTAATTATAAAAACAAAAAAAAAGAAAATGAATAAAGATGGCTCGCATATATTTTTTAATAACAATTCTGTTAGTTTGATTAATAAACAAAATAAACCACTAGCAAGCAGAATACTAGGTCCTGTATCTAAGAGTCTTAGAAAAAGTAAATTTTCAAAATTTTCAAATATTGCTGCTGGAACTATTTAAAAAATTTAAGATGCACTTTTTAAAATATTATAACAAAAATGTCGTACAATACGATTTAATAAACAAATTTATATATAAAAATTTAAAAGTTTTACCAAAATTAAAATTCATTATTGTGCAATTTTGTTTTAAAAAATATGAATTGAAAAATTTAATTACTTCGCTAGCTGCTTTACAGTTTATTACCAATAAAAAAGGAGTTATTATTAAATCTAAAACAGCAAATATCTCATTAAAAATTCGGAAAGGATATCCTGTTGGATGCAAAGTGATTCTAAAACATATAGACATAAGCTATTTTTTAGAAAAACTTGTTAACAATTTTACTATTTCAAATAAAGTTTCAAGGTTAACTAAAATAAAGACTAATTCATTCTCATTTAAAATAACGAACATTTTAAGTTTTACAGAACTAGAAAACAATTATAGATTTTTCAATAAATTAAAAAATCCATTAAATATAAGTATTGGTACGACAACATCTGATCCTAAACAACTTATTTTTTTATTAAGATCTTATAAAATTTAAGTCTTTAAATGCAAATGTAACTCAACTGGTAGAGTGTAACCTTGCCAAGGTTAAAGATGAGGGTTCAAATCCCTTCTTTTGCTAGTTTTAGTTATGGATAAGTGGTCGAGTGGTTTAAGGCGATAGTTTTGAAAACTATTGTATTGAAAAATACCGTGGGTTCGAATCCCTCCTTATCCTTTTTAACTCTTATGGCTAAATAACATAATGGATAATGTATGAGATTGCAAATCTTAGAATATTGGTTCGATTCCAATTTTAGCCTGTAAAAAATTATCTATGATTACAACAATTTGTATTATTTTAAAAATTCTTGCAATAATTGTTCCATTATTAATTTCTGTAGCTTATTTTACCATTGCTGAACGAAAGTTTATGGGTAGTATTCAACGACGAAAAGGTCCAAATGTCATTGGATTTCTTGGTTTATTACAACCACTTGCTGATGGTTTAAAACTTTTTGTCAAAGAAACTATTTTGCCAAGTAATTCTAATATTTATGTTTTTTTGTTGGCTCCTGTTTTAACATTTATATTAAGTTTAATTGGTTGGGCTATAATTCCTTTAGCGGAAAGTTTAGTAATTTCTGATTTGAATTTAGGAGTTTTATATTTATTTGCTATTTCTTCATTAAGTGTATATGGTATTATTTTAGCAGGTTGGTCAAGTAATTCTAAATACCCTTTTTTAGGTTCACTTAGATCAGCAGCTCAAATGATTTCTTATGAAGTGTCTATAGGTTTCATTATTATTAATGTTTGTATTTGTGTAGGTTCGTTTAACTTAAGTGATATTGTTTTGGCGCAGCAAAATAGTTGGTTTATAATACCATTATTTCCTATGTTTATTTTATTTTATATTTCTATGCTAGCAGAAACCAACAGACATCCTTTTGATTTACCTGAAGCAGAAGCTGAATTAGTTTCTGGTTATAATGTTGAATATTCTGCTATGACGTTTGCTTTATTTTTTTTAGGAGAATATGCAAATATGTTGTTAATGAGTACGTTTTCAGCTATTTTATTTTTAGGAGGGTGGTTACCTCTATTGAATTGTATTCCTTTTAAGGTTTTACCTGGAAGTTTTTGGCTTTCAATTAAAATTATTTTCGGAGTAATTTTTTTTATATTAACAAGGGCAGCGTTACCTCGATACCGATATGATCAGTTAATGCATATTGGATGGAAATCTTTTTTACCTTTATCTCTTGGTTATTTAATGTTTACTGTAGGTTTGTTAATTAGTTTTAACTGGCTACCTGGTTAAAAATTTTATTGCTACACTTTGTTCTTAAGATTATTATAATTATTAATATTTCATAAATAAGAATAAAACTAAAACCTAGAAATATTTGACTTATTATATCTGGAGGTGTTAGAATTGTTGAAATTAAGAAAAAAATTAAATAAAAAATCTTTCTGGTATTTTTTATAAATTTTAATTTTTTTTTCAAAGTACTTAAAACTAATGAAAAAAGTAGAAAAATTTGTAGAAAAATTACAAGTACCCAATAGAAAAAAATATATATAAATACATAATCATTAATACGAGCCTCTAAAAAAATGTTAACGTTGTTAATTGAAAAATCTTGGAAACTTGCAAAAAATAATAATGTAAACGGTAAAACTATTTTATGTAAAAGTTGTACGCTAGTTAACCATAAAATAACGCTTAAAATACCAAAGATTTTTAAAGTGTTTACTTCTGTCAAATATAAAGCAGGGTTAAGAAAAATTGAAAAATGATACCCAGAAAAAATAACGGTTAAAGAAAAAGTTATTAAATAAACAACTTCTAAATACGTTGAAAAAACGTCAGTTAAATTTGTAGCAATAAAATAGAAAGAACTATTATTATTAGATAAAACCAATATAGGTTTTATACACAAGAATAATAAAATTTCTTTATTTAAATAAGAAACGATTAACGTTAAACACCATGATACAATTATCAGTATTATTCGGTTTTTAATTTCAAAAAAATATTTTAATAACATTTTTAAAATTGTGAAAAAGGAAAATAGTTCAGTTGGTAGAATAGTGGTTTCCAAAACCAAAGGTCAAGGGTTCAAGTCCCTTTTTTCCTGTCTTTTTTTTTATTTAGAACTTTAAATCCATGATTATTTAGAAATATTTTTAGATTATTTATTATTTTTGAGAAATCACCAAAAATTAATAAAAAAAATAAAACAAAAACGATTAATTGCCCAAAACTAAAACGTCCCATAAGTTTTTAATAATACAGAAAAAAGAAAAGGCTTATAGTTCAATTGGTAGAACGTACCGCTCATAACGGTTTAGTTACAGGTTCAAATCCTGTTAAGCCTAAAATTTGATAAAAGGAATAATTAATAACTTTTTGTATACTAAAAAATGAAATTTGAGCTAAAAAATTATAAATTGAAAAGAGCAACAGATTATTATAAAAAAACTTCCCTCTTTTTTATATTTAGTGTATCAAGTCTAAATTCAAAAAGTTGGCTAAAAATCGAACAAGATTTTCACACCCAAAATTTAAAGTATTTTAAAGTTTATAATACTTTATTAAGTAAAGTTATTGAAAGATCAATCTTTAAAAAAATGAGTTTAATTATTAATAGTTTTACGTGTTTTGTGCACCTAAAAAATGATAATAGTGAATTGGTTTTAAAGAAATTGACCACATTAAATCCTTTAATATCATTTTTGGGCCTCCGATTAAATAATAATGTATATTCCTTGTCACAATTATCTAATGTTTACACTCTTGATTATTTCAAAAATATACGCACGTTAAACAAATTAATGAAAAAAGTACTTAAGTTCCCTTATTATAAATTAAGTAAATAAAAATCGAAATAATGTGATTTGAACACATGACTTCCTGTTCCCAAAACAGGCACGCTACCAAACTGCGTTATATTTCGATAAATTCCTCTAGAAGAAGTAGGATTCGAACCTACGATAGGAAAAACCTAACAGATTTACAATCTGCCACTTTAAACCGCTCAGTCATTCTTCTTTTATATTAATAAAGAATCAATCGTTTTGTTCGACGTTTGAACCGTCTCAATTTTTTAGGACGACATCCATTGTGTGGTAAAAAATTAAACGTTTGAATAGATTTTACAAATATTTTGTCATTTAGCCATTTCACAATTTTTGTTTGATAATAAAGTCGCACATTTCTAAAATGCAATGCAACAATTTTATGTTTTAAAAACCAGCATTTAATTAATAAAAAGTTAAGTATCTTTGCTATGGCTAAAGGTTGTACTTTTTTCTGGCTCTTAGTTAAATCAACGTAACCTGCAGAAAAAGATTTGATAGTGTTACCATTTGGATCAGTAATATTAATTAAAGTGTTTGTGAACGAAAAATTCACGTTTATAATATAATTTAATAAACTTTCTTTTGAAAATTGATTAATTAATTTAATTTTTTTTTTGTTAAGCCTAGAATTAATACAATTGAATTGTTTAACGTTCAAATTTTTGAAAATATTTTTAGGCTTGGTACGCCTTAATTGAATAGTTAATTTTTTAAGAGTTTTTAAATTAATTTTTACTGTTGTTAAACTTTTGTTTTGGAACAAATTTTTTCTTAATATATTAGATAAAATCATAAATTGAAAAATAATTATAGTGTTAAAATGAAACTTAAAACTTTTAAACCAACAACTCCATCACAAAGAAATTTAATTAGATTAAATAATTCTAATTTACAAAATTTTCCTTTACTTAAATCAAGAATTAAAAGTTTAAAAAAATGTACTGGCAAAAATTTTACTGGTAAAATCACATGTTCTAGTAAAGGAGGAGGTCACAAAAAAAAATATCGTAAATTAAACTTTAATAGAACTGAAAATGAAACTTGTATCGTTACAAGCTTGGAATATGATCCTTATCGTTCAGCGAATATAGCATCCGTTTATAATATTTTGCAGAATAATTATTATTATATGTTAGCACCTAAAAATTTAAAAGTTGGAGATATCGTTAAGTCAGGTACTCAAGCAGACCCAAAAAATGGACATTCTTTGCCTATTTCAAAGATACCTGTTGGTACCCTAATACACAATGTAAGTGTAAAAACCAGACACAAAAGTAAGATCAGTCGTGCAGCAGGAACATTTTCTAAAATACTGGAAAAAACATCAAACTCAAGTCGGATTAAACTAAGTTCAGGCGAAGAAAGAGCTTTATCGATTGATTGTTTTGCAACAATTGGAAGTGTTTCGAATGAACTTTCTTTTTTGACTACACTTGGTAAAGCAGGAAGATCTAGATGGCTTAATAAACGGCCAAAAGTTAGAGGTGTTGCTATGAACCCAATAGATCATCCACATGGTGGAGGAGAAGGTAAAACTTCAGGCGGAAGATCCTCTGTTACGCCTTGGGGCAAACCGACTAAAGGAGGTAAAACAAGTAAATCAAGAAATAATTTGATTATAACAAGATATAAAACATAATTAAGTTAAATGAGCAGAGCTAAATGGAAAGGACCTTTTATAACAAATGATTTGTTGTTAATGTGCAAAAAAGCAAAATTTTTAAAAAAATATGAAATTTATACAAAATTAAGAAATTCTACAATTATACCTTTCTTAGTTGATTTAACAATCAATGTTTACAATGGAAAAAATTTTTCTAAAGTTAAAATTACAGAAAAAATGATTGGACATAAATTAGGAGAATTTGCTCCTACGCGAAAAAAATTTTCTTTTAAAAAAAAAAAATCTAAATAAAATAAATGGGACAAAAAACTAATCCAATAATTTTTAATTTGAGTTCACGAAATGCCGAATGGAAATCAAAATACATCGAAAAAAACCGAGAAGAATCTTCTATTTTACTTTATAATAATCTTGCAATTTGGAATTATTTGAATCAAATTTTTAAATATTATGGTTTGATTCTTTACAATTGGAACATTCAATATAATAAAAATTCAATAGTTTTATTTTTATTTTTTTTTGAAAGAGAATCAAAAACAAAAAAGTTGTACAAACAGAATTTAAAACGAATTAAAAAAAATAAGCATCTTAGATTTTCTGTTTCTACCTATACAAATGGGCCTGAATTAATCCATTATTTATTTAATAATATCTTGTCGAGGGATTTGAATTTGTTTACCAATGGAAAAACAATTCATATTAAAGCTAGAAACTTAAATAAAAAATTTAAAACTTATATGGAAACTGACCCTCTTTACTTGAGTGAATCTAAAAAATTACTTAAGCCTTTCAAACGATTTTTAAAAAACGCTGAGTTTAAAGAATTAATTCAAATTTTTTATAATTCAGTTGTAGAACAAGACTCAGCAAAGTTAATTGCTGAAGGTATTACTTCTTATTTTATAAGACACAAAAAAAAACATGGATTTATATTGTCATTCTTTAAAAAAATTTTAATAACACTAATAAACGCAAAATTTTCAAAAGTGAAAGGAATGAAAATTGTAATCAATGGGCGTTTTAATGGAGCACAACGAGCAAATAAAAAAATTATTCAAGTAGGAGAAATTCCTTTACAATCTTTTAACTCTTTTACGAGTTACTATGAGGATATCGCTTATACATCTAATGGAACATTTGGTATAAAGGTTTGGGTATCATATAAAAATGTTTTAAGAGCTTTATTTAAATTATGTTTTTACAACCAAAAAGATCAAAATACAAAAAAATTCGAAAAGGAACAATTTCAAAATTAGAATTTCGATCAAATAAATTACAATTTGGAACTGTAGGGTTAAAATCTATAGAATCTGGAGTTCTTTCTTCAAGACAAATTGAAGCAGCTAGACAAGCTATAAATCGTAAAATAAAACGTAAAGGTAAACTTTGGATTCGAGTTTTTCCTAATCTACCTATAACAGCGAAACCTACAGAAGTTCGTATGGGAAAAGGAAAAGGATCAGTCAGCCATTGGGTTTCAAGAATTGCTAGCGGAGCTATTATTTTTGAGCTTTGTGGTGTTACTCAAAGTACTGCTATTTCTGCTTTCAGAACAGGGGGTGCAAAGCTTCCATTAAAAACTAAAATTTTTACGTAAACTTTATAATAATATAAAAATAAAGATCTAGACAACCATTTTTAAAAATTTTTTGATGACAAACTTTAAATTTATTGCTGCTTTTGAAGTTTCCGGAATTATTAAATATTATTTATTTATTTCAAAAATAATATTAATTTTATTTTATGTTATTACAAGCAGCAAAATTTGTAGGAGCAGGCTTAGCCACAATAGGTTTAGCTGGAGCTGGAGTAGGTATTGGTACAGTATTCGGAGCATTAGTTATAGGTGTATCACGTAACCCATCTTTAAAAGACGAATTGTTTAAATTAGCAATTTTAGGATTCGCGCTAACTGAAGCAATTGCTTTATTTTCTTTAATGATGGGATTTTTAATTCTTTTTGCACTATAATTTAGAACTATTTCTATCTACCCTTTTAAATTAATCTAAAAGAGTATATAGCTCAGTGGTAGAGCATTGGACTTTTAATCCACAGGTCTTGGGTTCAAATCCCAATGTACTCAGTATAAAAAGGTATAATATGATTACTACAAATATAAACTATATTTTAAATATTGTTATAATTTTATTTTTAATTGGGTCTGCTGGGCTTGTATTAAATCGAAAAAACGTTTTAGTAACAATAATGTCTATTGAACTAATGCTGTTATCAGTAAATTTAAATTTTATAATTTTCTCTATCTATCTTGACGATATCACAGGATATCTTTTTGTTTTGTTTATTTTGACAATTGCAGCGACAGAATCCGCAATTGGACTAGCAATTTTATCAATTTATTATAAATTAAAACAAACAATTCAAATGGACCAAATAAAAAATATTAAAAGCTAGCTTAAAAATTTTTTTTTTGTTTTTTTCCGGAAAAGACGGGACTTGAACCCGCAATCTTCGACGTGACAGGTCGACGCTTTGACCAATTAAGCTACGTTTCCTTATTAAAAAATGAAATCTTCAACATATTTTCGTATAAATAATATAAAACTTAATTATACATTAGAATTTCAAAACAATCATAAAACTGATTATTGGAAACAAAACGCACCATTAATCGAATATTGTGAAACAATTGGTGTTAATATACCTCATTATTGTTATCACAAGAGTTTGTCAATTTCTGGTAATTGTCGTATGTGTTTAGTTGAATTAAAAAACTCACCTAAACCTATAGTATCTTGTGCTATGAGTGCAAAATCATGCTTAAATAATAGTGAAATTTTTACTAATAGTCCACTAGTAAAAAAAGCGAGAGAAAACGTTTTAGAATTCTTACTTTTAAATCACCCACTAGATTGTCCAATTTGTGATCAAGGTGGTGAATGTGATCTACAAGATCAATCACTTTTTTTTGGAGTATCAAAGAAACGATTTTACAACTTCAAAAGAATTGTTACTGATAAAAATATAGGTTC
>VMHT01139487.1_pt1 | contig 10603 bp, 9 predicted proteins | sample 4693611 | NCBI WGS metagenome assembly VMHT01 (sample SAMN12280063, study PRJNA550983) | marine metagenome | isolation source: seawater sampled from same location over 5 years 0.02-0.2 micron viral filtrate | place: USA: collected off the coast of southern California halfway between the port... ...
GCTTTTTCTGCGAGTTCTGCAGCTTTTTCACCGGCGGTTTCAGCATCTGTATTGACAAAGGCATCCTTAATCTCTACATACAAGGTATAGATTTCTGCGGTGTTTTCATCTTTAAATTCGGCTTGCATTTCTTCGCCCTTATAAGTTTCTACTTTAGCCTGTTCATCTGGCTGGTGCATTTCATTCTGCATAGGCTCTGGAGCATCATCTTTATTTTCTTCATTTTTACAAGAGAATATCACTAAGCTCCCTGCAATAAGGCTAAGCATTGTTAGGCTTCTAAGACTTCTTTTCATTGTTTTGATTTTTAATATATAATTTAATTTAGGGTTCAAAGGTTTAATCTTTAATGTTAATTCGGTTGATATTTGCCGTCCCAAATACCAGCACAAAGAAATAGAGAATTGTTTCCAAAATTACTAAGAATTTAGCCGATAAAGACAAAGGCACAAAATCACCATAACCAACGGTAGAAAACGAAATTAGGGAGTAATAGAAAAACTCAAAAAACAAGAATATTGAGGGTTCTCCAAAAATTAAATTCGTTTTAAAGTTAGCTGCTTCATTTAGATAAAGCGCATAATAATCTGAAGCAAACGAGAGCACAATAAGGCTTATTATTAGCGTAAAAAGGCTTAAAACGTGCTCTAAATAGTGACTATCTCCCAGTATCTTACTTAACTGTGTGAAAGTAATTCTTACTATTAAAAATGCCTTGGTAATCGCTATAGCAATGATGAGCCATTTCCAGGCTTCATTATCTAATGACTTTGGCAGAAATAATACATAAAGAAAAGCAAGAACTACTATTATTCCCAGGGTCCAACCTGCTTTAGAAAACAGTTGCCCATAAAACTTCTTATCAGCTTCTTTTTTATTGTCCATTTTTTTTAAATATCTATACTAATTATGTTATTTAATGGAGGCTTAAAGGCTTAGTCAGATTCATTCTCTAACCGGTAAATTATCTTTTTCATTTGCGCGATCTCCCTTTTCTGAGCTTCTATAATCTCTTCGGCTAATTTTTTGGTTTCAGGATCTTGAATATCGGCTCTTTTACTGGTTAAAATCGCGATCGAGTGGTGAGGGATCATTGCTTTCATATATAAAATATCTCCAATGATTGGTCGTTGTGCTCTTACCAATCCTAAGGCCGAAACGAACAAGACAAGACTTCCCAAATAAATGGCAATATTCTTTTTCTTGTTTTTATACATTTTAAGCATAAGCGAAAGCATAATTACTGCCATTGCCGAAATTCCCAGGCAAGTCATATAAAATCGTGTTAGACTAAAATAAACGTGATCAAACTCGTAAGTATTGAAGTACATGGTGATATACATCGCTAAAAAGGAGAGTCCAAGCATTAGAAAAAATCTACTATAATTACTCCCACTCTTTTTATGTTGTTTTTTATCTTCTGGATTCATCTTATTTTGGTTTTGGTTAGTTTAGTTTTTACTTTTTAATTGTCTTTTTTACGGCACCACAATTGGGCATCTTATCACCGAAATATGGATTGTTTATTTCTTCGATATCAGCATACCAGTATGCTCCTTTATCGTTAAAAGCCATAGGGCAGAACTTTTTATAGATCGTCCCACCGGAAAGTGCATCTTCAAACATAGGCCCCGCCTTATCTGTAAATGCTGAGAATAATTCCCTTTGTTTTTCCAGCTCGCCGGTTTCAGATAACTGTTTCGCAATAGCTTTTAGCTCTGCTTGTTCTTCTGAAAAAGAGGCTACCATACTTTGAGCCACATCCTGTACCTGGTCTGCATCAGCATTGGTTAATGCTATTTTTATTTCCAGGTAGTTATGCCAGATTTTCCCCGTCATCCCATCTAAAAAATCCTGATCGGCAATATCTGCTGTCTTTTCTTCCGATTTTTTAACCTCTTCTGGGGTGTCTATTTCAACCGATTGTTTCCCTTTGTTATCTACACAGGAAAATAGACCGATAGCCAGTAAGAGTACAACTCCAAAATTTAAAATTCTACTTTTCATTTTTGATTAGGTTTATAGTTAATATCTAATTTACAGGTATATAGCGCAACATCTTAATATAAAATCTAAAAGTATTCTTATAATTTTCTTTGAGTATCTCCGCAGTTCATCATCACCTCTCCGAAATAGGGATTTCTAATTTCTTCTGAAAGGCTTAACCAATCGGCTCCCTTATTGTTATTTACCATAGGGCAATGTTGAATATAAACCGGTTTTTTAAAGGTTTCCATATTGGAGGCGAAAGCGATTATATTTTCTGAAAGCACTATAAAATGATCCCGTTGGTTCTCGATATTATCATTTACCGAAATAGCCTCGAGCATACTCCTGATCTTTTTAAAATGTTGGGTTTCCATTGTTCCAAGGTTGGAGATTTTCAGGTTTTCTGTCTGCTGAAGCATTTTGTAAGCAGCAGCTTTAGTCTCTTCAACATTGGTGTTTACAAAGGCATCTTTTAGATCAAAATAAGCTGATAGCACACCGGTAAAATCTTTTTGAAAGCTATCGGGTAAATTCATCTGCATTCCAGCAGAATCCTCTTTCTTTTTACCCTGGTTCATCATAGACTTTTTGCCTTGCAATTGCGCCGCGGCATCTACGGTAAACGTGCCGTTGGTTACAATTTCTTCGCCAGCCTCAAGACCGGATAATACTTCGTAAGTTTCACCTAAAGTGGCGCCTAGTTCTATTTCCCGCATTTCAAAAACAGGCTTATCACGGCTGGTTTTCACATATATCAGCGAACGTTCTCCGGTCCATAAAACCGCAGTTTTTGGAATGCTTAAAGTAGATTCCTGCTGTTCGGAATTCCTCTCTAGTTTTGCCTTAACAAACATTCCGGGTTTTAAATTTTCATTCTTATTACCTAAAACAGCCCTTAGCCTTAGCGTTCTACTAGCTGTATTCAAAACCGGATCTATAAAAGAAATGGTAGCTTCCAGTTCCTGATCGGGGAAGGCATTGGTGGTTACCATGATCTTTTGACCTTCCTCTAAACCGGAAATCTGATTCTCATACGCATCAAAAACCGCCCAAACCGAATTCAAATTTGCCAACTCAAACATAGGCTGTCCCTGTTTAACATAATCTCCCTCCTGTACTAATTTTTCAGTCACCGTTCCCGATACTGTTGCGAAAACCGGAAAATTCTCCTTTACTTGGCCGGCTTCTTCAATAGAATTTATTTGCGTGTCTGATAATTTCCATAATTTCAGTTTGTTTCTTACAGCATTATAAAGCGCGGGTTGACTTTCCTTCATTTTTGCGGCTGTAAGCAATTCCTGTTGTGCGGAAACAAGTTCTGGGGAATAAATAGTTGCCAATAGCTGGCCTCTATTCACATTTTCACCTGTAAAACTTACATTGAGATTTTCTATTCTTCCCGCGAAATAGGCTACCTGTACCGCGTTAGCTTCTTCATTTACCTGGATCTTACCTGATAGAGTAAGAGTATTTTCAACTTCTCCCCCTCCACCAACAGTAATGGTTTGGATATTGGCCAGAGCCATAGCATTGTTGGTCATTTGAAACTCATCTGCCCCAAGGCCATCGGCATTAGCATCTGCAGGAATAAGTTCCATCCCGCAAATAGGGCAGTCACCGGGTTCGGGTTGCATAATCTGTGGATGCATAGAACAGGTCCACATTTGAGTTTCTCCTTCATGCTCGTGCTCGTCTGTCACTTCAGTTTCTTCCTTTCCGTTTTTCACGTCTCCCGTTCCAAAGAAAAGATACCCCAGCACCAGGCCACTGATAAGGATTAGGATATAAATGATATATTTTTTCATTTTTTAAATATTACTTGTTCTGTTAATTCTGATATTTTTGTCTAGCTGAACCTTGTCGTGGCTTGACAAAAATTATTTCTAACCTATTTACTTAGGTAATTGATTACCGCAGCTTGCATATAATAGTTCTTCACTGCCTCGATAAGTCCGGTTTGAAATTTTAGTTGTAATTCCTGTATTTCCAACACATCATTAAAATCAATTGTCCCGGTTTCATAGCTTCTTACCAGGATCTCTTCTGCGTCTTTCGCCTGTTCTAAATTTTCAATAAAAGTGTTCGCAGTCACCCTTGCCGAGTTTCTTATACTCACGGCTTCTTCTAACCTGGTTTGTAAAAGATTTAAGCGTTGGTCTTTTTGCGCCTGTAATTCCTTTTGTCGAAGTTCATTTTGCTTTGTAACCGACTTATATTTACTGTTGAAAATGGGAATTGAAACCGAAACCATAGGCATTAGAATATCCTTTCCATTATCGGCTAAGGCCACATCGGTACGATCTGCAACGCTTACATAATCTACTCCAAACCCCAATTTTGGAGATGCATCTTTAAGGTTTAATTTTTCTGCTTCTACTACCGATTCATAGAGTTTGTCGAATTTCAATAATTCCGGGTGCACTTGCGCTACTCTTTCCTCCTCATCCGTTTGAGCCTCCGGAATAAAAAGCGAATCAACTACATCTACTGCAAGATCTTCTTCCCGGTTCAGCAGATTATTGAAGAGCACTTCTTCCGCATTAAATTCCTGTTCCAGGCTTTCTTTTTGCTGGGCCAGATCATTTTGGCGCATTTGAAGCCTTAACACATCTACCGCTGAAGCACTGCCCACTTCAAGGGAATTAAGCGCCAGCTCGTGAAAGGTTTCCAATAATTCTATATTCTCCTGTAAGATTTTTTGTTTAGCCTCGTTCGCATATAATCGGTAGTAAGCCTGGGCTACACTGAGGGCCAGTTGGCGCTTAGCGACAGCTATCTCTACATATTCTGCATCTGCGATAGAACCTGCATAATTTTCCCTTGCGGTAATAGTTCCAAACCATGGAAGCATCTGCCTAACGGAAAGTCTTAATTTTTGCGGACCGGTTCTGGTTTCTGGTTCACTTACGAAATACCCAATTCCAAACTCGGTATCAGGGTATGCGTTCACCTCATTGATCTTTTCCTCTGCAATCTCATATTTCAAATTAAAAGACTGGATCTGCGGATTATTCTCTTCAGCCACCTGAATATAAGACTCTAATTGCTGGGCATTGGAGTTATAGGTTAAAAACGAAAAGTGAAGAGTGAAAAGCACGAGAAGGCTTTTAAGGCCTAATTTTCGTACTTCGATATGTCCAATAAATTTTATTCCTGAATTTTTCATTTCAATAAATTTTAGCGTTTCCCTTCTAGCTTTTGACTATTCACTTTTAACTGACTTTCCTTTCTCCAACTAAAAAGTACCGGCACCACGAAGAGTGTTATCAATGCAATGAGCATTCCTCCAAAAGCAGGAATTGCCATTGGGATCATGATATCACTACCTCTCCCGGTTGAAGTTAAAATTGGTAGTAAAGCAAGGATCGTTGTAGCCGTGGTCATTAAACAAGGTCTTATTCGCTTTTCGCCAGCTTCTATAACAGATGCTCTTACCTGGTCTTTAGTTTCAGTTAGATTTTTATCGAAGGTTTGGGTAAGGTAAGTGGCCATAACCACTCCATCATCGGTCGCGATTCCAAAAAGGGCAATAAAACCTACCCAAACAGCTACACTCAGATTAATGGTATGCATCTGGAACAAGTCCCGCAGGTTCTCCCCAAAAAAGTTGAAATTCATAAACCAATCCTGACCATAAAACCAGATCATTAGGAAACCGCCGGCAAAAGCAACTGCAATTCCCGTAAACACCATTAAGGAAGTCGAAACAGATTTAAACTGAAAATATAGGATCAGGAAAATGATGATCAAAGATAAAGGAACTACAACAGAAAGGGTTTTTTCTGCCCTTAATTGATTCTCATAAGTACCCGTAAAACGATAGTTGATACCCTGTGGAACTACCAATTCCCCCGAATCTATCTTCTCCTGAATAGTTGCCTGGGCATTTTCTACCACGTCTACTTCCGCATAACCATCTAGCTTATCGAACAACACGTATCCAATTAAAAAGGTATCCTCACTTTTGATCACTTGTGGCCCCTTTTCATATCTTATATTTACCAATTCACTTAATGGTATGGGGCTTCCTCCTTCTACAGGAACATAAATATCTTTAATATCTTCGGGGTTAGCTCTTAATTCTCGTGGATAACGTACTCTAACTCCATATCGTTCCCGACCCTCTACAGTCTGTGTTATTTGCATTCCGCCCACCGCAACTTCCAGAATTTGCTGAACATCTTCAATAGACACTCCGTATCTGGCCAGGCGATCGCGCTTAATATCGATCAATAAGTAAGGTTTACCAACGATTCTATCGGCAAAAACAGCTTCATCTTTTACGCCTTCAGCTTCCTTCAGGATTTCTTCCAGCTTCATCCCGAAAGCCTCTATTTGTTGCAGGTTATCCCCTTTTACTTTTATGCCCATTGGCGCGCGCATCCCGGTTTGGAGCATAACCAGTCGGGTTTCAATAGGTTGAAGTTTTGGTGCCGAAGTAACACCGGGTAACTTGGTAACCTGTACGATTTCATTCCAGATATCATCGGGTGATTCTATTCCAGGGCGCCAGTTTCGGAAATATTCCCCATCTTCATCGGGCAGTAGTTGCTCGTGTTTCACACTCAATGGATCAGAGACCAGTTTAGCTTCTTTATAATTGACATCTTCGTCAATATCAGAATTGGGATTTATTGCCAGCTTGCCATTCTTCAGTACAAATAGGCCATCTTCATTTACCTCATATCTTTGGCGCTCTCCATCCGCATTCCGCATATATTCAGATTTATACTGAATAATATTTTCGTACATAGAAAGTGGCGCGGGATCCAGTGCCGATTCGGTTCGGCCAGCTTTTCCCACCACGGTTTCAATTTCAGGAATACTGGCGACTGCCATATCCAATTGTTGCAAAACTCGCTTATTTTCATCCACACCGGCATGAGGCATAGAAGTCGGCATCAATAAAAAGGAGCCTTCATTTAGAGAAGGCATAAATTCCTTGCCTGTATTTTGCATGATTAAGAATCCGAAAATCACAATTACTGTGGGAACCGATAGAAAAAGAATCTTATTAGCCAGCGCCCAGGTCAGAATTCGGGTATAGTTTCTTCTGAAAACGGTAAAAATGCCTAGCAAACCAAAAGCGATAAGACCAACAAAAATAAGGTTCATAAAAATGCTCCTATCAAAACCAAGCGGTCTCCAATATTCAGCCAATAAAAAGACTATGGCGAAAGCTGAAATGATGATATTGATAAGATTTGCCCTTTTTGGAGTAATCTTTTTCTGAAGTATCAAAATGCCCGTTACGCCAAAAGCTACTAAAATGATCCCGGTAAAATAACCAAACACCATCGCAGTGAGTCCCGCTATAACAAGAAGCGCATTAAATATATATCCTAGGCTGACTTTTGTAGTTCTTTTCTTAAAGAAAGTTGCAGCAAAAGGTGGGATTAAAAATAAAGCCACAATTAAAGAAGCCACTAGCGCCATGGTTTTAGTAAATGCAAGAGGTCTAAATAATTTCCCTTCGGCTCCTACCATAGTAAAGACAGGGATAAAACTAATAATAGTAGTAAGCACGGCAGTTAAGATCGCTCCAGAAACTTCTGAAGCGGCATTATAAACAACAGTGTTAATAGGAAGTTTATTTCCATGTTCATCGGTACTGCGTTCATCGAGATGCCGAAGGATATTTTCAGATAAGATAACGCCAACATCTACCATAGTCCCAATAGCAATAGCGATACCAGATAAAGCCACAATATTGGCCGGCACATTAAATAGTTTCATCGAGATAAAAACCATTAAAACCGCAACCGGCAACAAGCCCGAAATAAGTACCGAAGCCCGTAAATTGAACACCATTACAATAATCACTAAGATCGTGATAAGGATTTCCATAGTTAAGGCCTCGTTTAAGGTGTCCAGGGTTTCCTTTATCAATTCAGTACGGTCATAAAAAGGCACGATGGTTACCTGGGAAACAGTTCCATCTTTAAGAGTTTTGGAAGGTAAACCACGGCTAATCTCATCTATTTGTTCCTTAACATTATTGATCACCTCCAGCGGATTTGCGCCATAACGCGCTACCACAACTCCGCCAACAACCTCTGCCCCTTCCTTATCCAGAATTCCTCTTCTTTGGGCGGGACCTAAAGAAACCTTCGCGATATCTTTGATGCTTACGGAAGTAAAATCTTCAGAAGTTACCACAGCATTCTCGATATCTTCCACCGATTTCACGTAACCTAAACCACGCACAAGATATTCGGCATTATTGATCTCCAGGGTTTGTGCGCCTATATCTCGATTACTTTCTTTTACCGCTAAAACCACTTCCTGAAGTCCAATCCCGTACTGGCGCATGAGTTCCGGATCAACATCTATTTGATATTCCTGAACATAGCCGCCAATAGAAGCCACTTCAGAAACTCCGATCGCTCCTGAAAGAGCATATTTCACGTAATAATCCTGGATACTTCTTAACTCATGTAGATCCCAGCCACCGGTAACATTCCCGTCTTTATCGCGGCCTTCCAGCGTATACCAGAAGATCTGGCCCAGGCCGGTGGCATCGGGACCAAGGGCCGGGCTTACGCCTTCTGGCAATAAATTTGAAGGAAGCGAATTGAGCTTTTCCAGAATTCTGCTTCGGCTCCAGTAAAATTCTACATCTTCTTCAAAAATGATATAGATACTGGAGAACCCGAACATAGAAGAACTACGAATGGTTTTTACCCCGGGAATTCCCAGCAGGGAAGTCGTAAGCGGATAGGTGATCTGATCTTCGATATCCTGAGGTGATCGCCCCGGCCATTTTGTAAATACAATCTGCTGGTTTTCACCAATATCGGGAATCGCATCTACCGCCACAGGATCTGAAGGCAAAAAGCCGGTGTCCCAGTTAAATGGAGCGTTCACAACACCCCAACCCACAAAAAGGACGAGTAAAATAACCGCTACGAGTTTATTTTCTATTAAGAATTTAATGCCTTTGTTCAGCATAATATTTCATCTATCAAATTTTAGAATAATTTAAAAAGCCACTTATAAAAACGAGGCTATTGCCAGATTCAAAGATGAACCGGTAAGTATCTAAAATTCAATAATCAAATAAGAAAGACCTGATCTTCCAGCTGTATATCGCTAACGAGCAAGGGCGGAGAATAATCTTTAAATGGAGTAATTTCCTTTGAATAATCTTCAAAAACGAAAATATAGGAATAAGCAAAACCGGCAAGAAAAACCTGTTGATTCAGGTCTAAGGAATCAAACTGATGTTTCAACTCATCCTGACCTTCTATTGCCAATTTTTCATTAGTGCAGCAGGAATCTTCGGTTGAAGCTTCCATTTCCATACCGCAGGTTTTGGCTTCAGAAAAAATAGCTTTATCTACTAAAAAGCTTCCGCAGAAATGTTTGTCAACCGTAAAAGAAAAGGTTGAAAACAGCACCAAAAATGCCATTGCTACAGAAACACTATGTTGAAAAGCTTTTTTCATTAGCTACAAAAATAGGTAAAATTTTGAAATAAAGCATTTTCAGGTTTTTTGGAAAAACTTTCAAAATTATGGATTTGCTCTTTTTTTCAAGCGGTAGTAATAAAAAGCAGGCAGTAAAATGAGAATAAACAACGGATGAATTAGAAATCTTCTCACATAAAATAAGCCCATTACATTTTGTGCATTTAGATTAAAATAAAGTACGCTAAATGTGGCCAGGCTAATTCCGAAAAGTAAAGCAAATAATAAGGCGGCGAATTTCACGATATTCTTATCCCGAAAAGCTACAAAAAGAATAACGAGAGAAATTATGGTATTTAGCCAGTAACGTAAACTTATATTCAGCAATAGTTTAGGGAAGATAATTTGAGGTACATCCATCGCCAAATGCCCACCGTAGCGATAAAAATCAATTAAAGGATCGTAAAACAGCTGATGCTCAAAAAGCCTTACTAAAACCAGTAAGACTACTAAAACCCCAATCCCCGAAAGTCTTATTAGCTGTTTCATACGCTATGTTTACGGCTATAAATTCGCACCCAAATAAGCCAAAGTATAAAAACGGTGCCGTAGATAATTAATGGAAAAATAATGCTATGAAGAAAGTCGGTATACTCAGGGTATTCATAAATTCCAATGGCAAGAATAGCGATCCTAATTATATTCATCGCATATATTATTACCCCTCCCGCCAATAAATAAAGTAGCGTTAATTTTAATTTTCCGAAGAAAGAAAGCACAAAAGAAGCAAATAGAATTATAATACTAATCGCGTTGCAACCCTCTACAATTCTCGCTAAATACGCGTCATTAACGATCAATTTCATAGAAAGTTCTGACTGGTGAGGTAAAATTTGCGCATTGTAGCCAAAACTACTAATTAAAGCTTCACTTTGTTTAGCTACGAGATGGGTAAAATAATCGGGGTAATAAACCGGAGATCTAAAAAACTCGAGGTATAGATTATAGAGCAGTGTAAAAACCAGGTAACTCCCCAAAAACATAAAGATGAAACGGAGTACCGATTTGTATTTAACGAATAACTTTAGCAAGTTTCGGGTTGGTTTTTAACAAATTTATATAAATATGTGCCTGCGCTTACTATTATTTTTAAATACTTTTGCACCAAAATATCAACTATGTCTTTTCAGAAATTAAAACCGGAA
>VMHT01218803.1_pt1 | contig 10603 bp, 10 predicted proteins | sample 4693611 | NCBI WGS metagenome assembly VMHT01 (sample SAMN12280063, study PRJNA550983) | marine metagenome | isolation source: seawater sampled from same location over 5 years 0.02-0.2 micron viral filtrate | place: USA: collected off the coast of southern California halfway between the port... ...
CCCGCTGATGGCGCAAAGGCTGGGCCTGGGGGCATTCGAAGAATGCCATAACCTGGCACATAAATCGCCACGTTATTGGTATGACTACTGCTGTTCGCAATCGGATCGCGCTGGTTTCCGGTTAAAGGGTCCTTTTCGAGCCCGCTGATTCCGAATATCTCGTAGTCTTCATCTGCGTAGAAGTCGGCGTCAATATCCAGATAGATGCTGAGGAGGTTCACCTCAAGCTGGCGCCCGTCGAGTTTGGTCAGGCCCGCTGGATTATAGTGAATGGCCATCAGCCCCGGGGGATCTGCTGTAACGGCGTTACCCAGTGCCAGCGCCTTCGGATGTATCGTCAGGTTCTGCGTCAGCTGTGCCTGGGCCCCGCAGGAAACGCCTGCGACCATGGCGGCGGCCAGAAGATGTCGCTTGTGACTAGCTTGTCCCATGAAATCCTTCCCCTTCCCTTGAAACGTCCTCGACTTCAATCACTCTTTGAGGCCAGAGAAATTGATGGGCAGGGATACACCCAGGGAGAAGTCCGGCGCGTCCTCCGTCAAACCGATCCCGAGGCTGGTATTTACAATGGTCATATCACTGAGACGTGTGCCCAGGGACATACTGAGGAAGCCAGTCATCTGGTCCTGGGCCACGGCCTGGTCACCGTTGGAGAAGGTCAGCACCGTCTCGTCGCTGTAGCTGAGCTGGCCAGACACGCTGAGTGAGATGTCATAGGAGAGCGAATAGGCAAAACCCACGGAACCGGACAAACCGAAGCCCGGATCGACTTCTTCCAGCAACCGGGCGCCCCGAACCTGCTCCAGGCCGTCTACGGTCAGATTGTAGGTCGCGCTGACAGAACCGAAGACCACGACAGGGTCCAGTACCTTCGACATACTCAGACCACCGCCCACAGAGTAATAACCACTGCCAGTGGACAACTGCTCGTTGATGTCGATCTCGTAGGGACTGACGCCGGTTTTACTGCTCAGGGTGCCAAAGAAGGTGGTCGACATCTTGCCGGGCACATAGGCAAAAGGCTGCCAGCGTCCGGTGAAGGAGATGTCGCCGAAGTCGTATACGTTCAGTTCATCCTGAGTGTCATACTTCACGACCAGTGGAACACGGGTGCCGATGGTCAGGTTATCCAGTAACCCGTAATCGTAGGAAAACGCGTTGGTGAAGTTATGGGTAGCCGATGGAACAACGTCCAGGTTACGAACCGAACCATTAGTGATGGCCAGATCCAGTCGCTGATCCCCGGTATAGGAATAATCGAACGAATAGTTCAGGGAGTGGGTGCCCTTCTTCTGCAGTGAGTAATTCTTCTCGGCAGCCTGGAAAACCTCCTCAAGCTGTTTGGTAGAATCCTCATCCCCTTCCTGACGCGCCAGCGCTTCCCGCGCCTGATCCACGTTCCCTTCCTGAGCCATAGCCATGCCCGGAAGCAGACCAGCCGCGGAAACAAGGATAAAACCTCGCACAAACCAACGATTCATCCTGACTCCCTACTTTTATTTGTTTTATTCCTGCCCGACCAAACGACCGGGAAAATTAATGACGACGGTAATGGAGCTGTTTGCGGGTATTTTCCACGCTACCGTCCGGATTGTTCTTCTGGCGTTCCAACAAGTTCTGAATGCGTCGTTCCGTTGACTCGTGGAACTCTGGAATCTGCTGCATGGCCAGCAGAGTCATTGTCTGATCATCCACAAAGCGCAGGTCTTCCTCTTTCAACTCAAGGTTATCCAGGGGTTTATCACTGCCCGGGAAGACAATGAACAGCACGTTGTCGTCCCACTTTTCCTGAAACTGCGCCACAGTGAAGGAAATGTTGCCAACCGCCGGGTCTGCAAGGTAAACACGCCCGTCCCGGATGGTTCTCAGCACCACAAAGTGCTTGAAACCAGCGTGATCAATGGGAACGATCGCCGGATGGTCCAGCTCCATCAGGTCTTCAATTTCCGCCTTGAAACCGCCAGAGGGATAACCCAGGGCTGTGACCAGCCGCTTCATATCGAGCATGGAGAAAGCGCGGCGTTCAACGATTCGCTCGCTCTCACCGTAGTGCAGCAAACCTTCCATCACCTGTCGTTCGGTCAGAGACCGGCCAACATAAAAGTTGAGTACCGTGGTCAGGGCCGCGCTGCCGCAACTGTAGTCGTACGCCTGGCGAACGATATTGCGGAATTTCTGCTCTACCAGGGGTTCGACCCGGGTGTCCCATCGAAGCTCGACAGGGCTGGCATCCACCTTCTGCTCCAGAACAATCGTGCCACGATCGAATGGCTCGACCTCGGTGGCTTCCTGCACCATGGTGAACGTGAGAATGGATCCGGCCAGCACCAGCAGCATTTTGGAAAGTCCCTGTTTTTATTAGACGTGCAACTTATCGGGTTACATGTTGTTACCGTACGATACCGAAATCGCAACTGGCTTAAAGATAACTGTGCCTCAAATCTGTCGCTGCAGAAGGGGCCTCCGGGAACCGGTATGAGAACTGGTTCAAGACCGGAGGCAAAGCCATGAAGTGGCGGGGAGCATCAGAGCGAGAACACCAACCCCAGCAACCCGTAAGTGATGAGAGTGACGACCACAATGCCCATCAGATTCAGGGCAAAACCCGCTTTGATCATGTCCGAAATCTGCATGTGACCGCTGGAGAAGACAATCGCGTTAGGCGGCGTGGCTACCGGCATCATGAAGGCGCAACTGGCTGCAATCGCGGCGGGAACCGTCAGTAGCAATGGTGACACCTCCTGCGCCATGGCAAGCGCTCCCAGTAATGGCAAAAAGGCGGCGGCAGTAGCGGTATTGCTGGTGACTTCGGTCAGGAAGATAATTACAGAAGCCACAATTACCATCATGACGATGGTCGGCAATACACCAGCCACGCCCAGACTGCCGGCGATCCATTCCGCAAGACCGGAGCTGCTGATTACCCCCGCCATGGCCAGGCCACCGCCGAAGAGCAACAGTACTCCCCAGGGCAATTTGTTGGCGGAATCCCAATCCAGCACAAACGTGCCTTGACGGGTATCTACCGGGATAAGGAACATGGCGATCGCTGCCGCGATTGCGATGCCGGTATCACTCAACCAGGGCATCAGACTGGCAGACAACAGCGGGCGAAAAATCCACGCCGTTGCCGTGATGACAAATACCACGGCCACCAAACGCTCTCCCCGGCTCATGACTCCGAGTTTGGCCAGTTCATCCCGGATCATCTGGCCGCTGTCCGATGCCTGACCAATCCCGAAATCCCTCCGGGTCAGCCACCACCAGGTCAGCACCAGCATTACCAGAGTGACCGGAACCCCCAGCACCATCCACTGGGCAAAGCCCACCGAGATGCCCTGGTTTTCACTCAGATAGGCCGCCAGCAAAGCATTGGGCGGGGTCCCGATCAGCGTCGCAATACCACCAATGCTTGCGGAGTAGGCGATGGCCAAAAGCAGCGCTGTTGCATATTTCCGAACACCCTCCGGGTTCGAGTTGTCCATCATCGCTACCACGGACAAGCCAATGGGCAGCATCATGATAGCGGTTGCGGTATTACTCACCCACATGCTCAAAAAAGCCGTCGCCAGCATGAAGCCGGCAATCTGTCGCTTGGGCTGATCGCCCATGGCTTTGAGCGTCAGCAAGGCAATACGCCGATGAAGATTCCATCGCTGCATCGCCAGGCCCAGGGTAAACCCACCGAGAAACAGGAAGATGATCGGATTGGCATAGGGCGCCGTTGCCTGCCCGATAGTGCCAAGCCCAAGCGCGGGTACCAGCACGATCGGTAAAAGGGCTGTGGCCGGGATCGGTATCGCTTCGGTGGACCACCAGGTGGCCATCAGCAGCATAAGCCCCAGCGCCGCCCAGGCCTCCGCCCCCATGGAACCCGGCGCTGGCAGGACCAGCGTTGCCAGGAGGAACGCCACACCCAGAATCAGACCAGTTATCTGACTCTTCGGTAGCCCGGAACGGGCTCCGTCGTTGCGTTGCACTTCAGCCATTGTTCATCCTGTTCTTTTGCATCCAGGTTGTCAGTCTGACGCGCAATCTACACAAACCGTGGTATACGGCAATACCTGAAGCCGCCTGGGATCGATGTCGTTACCACACTGCTCGCATTCGTTGCCGACGCCCTGGTCTATCCGCTCCAGGGCGTGATCAATCTGTTGGAGTTCCGATCGCGTTTCCGCTTCCAGGGAATCCACTACCTCATCGTTCTGGGTCTGGCTCGCCTGCTCTTCGAAATCCTTTTCCAATGCCCCCGCCTCCCTGCGCTGATGCGCCTGGTAGCGGGCCAGCCTGGCTTCAAGGTCTGCTTTCAGGGTTTCCAGCTCGGATTTTCGGTTTGCCATCGGATGTCTCCCGGATCTATCTGTTATCAGATTAACTATAGACTAGGAGATAGGGTGAAAGCCGGTTTGACGCCTGTCAAAATCATGTCATCGAAGCTGAGCTAAACTACCCGTTCCGACAATCACTACAAAGGAGTTGTAACGAATGAATCAGGATATGATCAACAAGGCCAACCGCCTCAACGAAACCCTTTTCACCCAGTTCAGCAAGGCCGCCGAGATGCAGATGGATGCGTTTCGTCGTTATGCCGATGTTGCCATGGACCAGGCCAGAAAGGTCTCTGAGGTTCGTGATCTGGATGGGCTGAAGCAACTGACCACCAACCAGGCTGAGACCCTCAAATCCCTGAGTGACCAGTTCACCCAGGACTGGAAAGCCTGGCAGGATTACTTCAGCGAAACCCGTGATCAGGTGCAGAAGGTCTTCGAACAGGAATCGAGCGAACCAGCCAAAGAGAAAGCACCAGCCGCCAAGGCCAGCGGTTCCAAATCGGCAGCCTGACAAGCAACACCAAAACCGGTCGGAATGGCACTCATTCCGGCCGTTTTTTATTCAGAGGCAGGAGAGCCCCATGTTCGGTCTGGATTTCGTGAGCAAAACCGCCACCCATCTGGTGAAAACCTTTGAGGACAACGTCCGCCAGGGCCAGCAACAGCTGGAAAAGTGGCTCGGTGACACCGGCATGATGGAGGACACCAAACTCTCCACACTGAGCGAAATCTCGGACGCCTATCGAACCATGGCCGAGGATCTGCTGCTGCACCCGCTCCGGTTCGCCAGTGCAGAAATCGATCTTGCCCGCAAACACCTGGGGCTGGCTCGCTACACACTGACCAGACTCACCGGCCAACCTACAGAACCAGTCGCCGAACCGGACCCGGACGACCGGCGCTTCCTGGCGGAGGACTGGCACCGGCATCTGTCCTTTGATGTGCTCCAACAGGCCTATCTGATCAACTCCCGTGCTTTCCTGAGTTGGGTTGAAGGTATGGAGGGGCTCCCCGGCCCAGGTCGCGACCAGATGCTGTTCTACGCCCGTCAGTTGACGAGCGCGCTTTCACCTTCCAACTACCCGCTGACCAACCCGGAAGTCCTGCGGATAACCTGGGAACGAAAGGGCATGAATCTGGTGGATGGGGCCCGCAACCTGGTAGACGATATCCGGCAGAACCCGAATCTGTTCAACGTCGCCATGACCGACCGTTCAGCCTTTGAGGTGGGCGGCAACCTGGCAACAACGCCTGGCAAAGTGGTGTATCAGAATGAACTGATGCAATTGATCCAGTACTCGCCAACAACAGACACCGTGGCCCAGCGCCCGCTTCTGATCGTTCCTCCCTGGATCAACAAGTACTACATTCTCGACCTCACCGAACGCAATTCCTTCATTCGCTGGCTGGTAGACCAGGGCCAGACGGTGTTTGTGATTTCCTGGCGGAATCCCGGGCCAGCCCAGAAAAACAGGGGCTGGGACGACTACATGGAGTTAGGCCCGCTGGCTGCCATTGATGCTGTCACTGAAGCGACCGGCGAGCAACAGATGAATGCCATCGGCTACTGCATTGGCGGCACCCTGCTCGGAACCACGATGGCCTGGTTGGCAAAAAAACAACGTAACCCGATCGTCAGCACCACCTATCTGACCACCCTGCTGGATTTTTCAGACCCCGGCGGCATCGGCGTCTTCATTAACGATCACTCAATCCGCGGTATCGAACGAACCATGGAGCGCAAAGGCTACCTGGATGGCCGGGCCATGGCCTTTACCTTCAATCTGCTGCGGGAAAACGATCTGTTCTGGTCCTACTGGACCAACAACTACCTCAAAGGCCTGAAACCCAAAGCCTTCGACCTGCTGTACTGGAATACCGACGGCACCAACCTCCCCGCCAGAATGCACAGCTACTACCTTCGGGAAATGTACCTGCATAACCGACTGGTGCAGCCGGATGCCCTCACGATTGCGGGTGAAAGCATTGATCTTTCCGCCATCAGGGTACCTTCCTTCTTCCTTTCCGCCCGCCAGGACCATATCGCTAAATGGAAAACGACTTATCGGGGCGCCGGGGTTTACGGCGGCGATGTGCGATTCGTTCTGTCCGGTTCCGGCCATATTGCCGGGGTCATTAATCCCCCTTACAAGGAAAAATACGGGTACTGGACCAATAACCAATTGCCAGGCTCGCCGGATGACTGGTTTGATAGCGCAGAACATCACCCTGGATCCTGGTGGCCACACTGGCGTGAATGGCTGGCGACATTCGAGGGAGAGCAAGTTCAGCCCCGTCAGCCCGGGGAAGGCCCGCTTGAGGCGATTGAGGACGCGCCTGGAAGCTACGTAAAAGTTAAGGCATCGGAAGCCGGGGGTTGATAGACTTCAATATAAATGAGCGAGGGTTCACTTTTACCGAATTCTTCGCAACAGACCGACCAAGAATAACAGGAGTGCCCATGGGGCAGCCGCTTCCGATATCACGCATTATGCACACGGGCGTCCTGCTTCAGTGTGAGCTGGACACAACCATTGCCGATGCGGCTGCCCGGATGTCCGAAACCTCGGTCAGTTCCATTTTGATTACCGATGGCGGAACGGTTGTTGGTATCTGGACAGAACATGACGCCCTGGCGATCGACTTTACAGACCCTGAAACATTCCGGCAGCCGGTAAGTACGGTGATGAGCTCACCTGTGCTGTCCCTGCCCGAGACTCTGGATGCCGGTGAAGCCGCGGTTCGTTTGCGTGATACCGGAAAACGCCATTTTCTGGTGACTAACAGTAGCGGCAAACCGGTCGGGATCCTTTCCCAGACCGACCTGGCCCTCAACCAGGGCCTGGAACCCTACTTGCGACTGCGGGAAGTGCGGGCGGCCGTACCGCGCCCGCCACTGGTGGTTCGGGGCGACCAGTCTCTGGCGGAAGTGGCCAGTTACATGCATCGCCATCATGCCGATGCGGTGGTGGTCGATTGCGACGAAGAAGGTTTGGGGATTCTGACCGAGCGGGATATGGTCCGGTTTATTGCACGCCACACCAGCAACACCCTGGTCAATGAATTGGCGACCCGGCCTCTGCTCACCGTAAACGAAGAAGACCCGCTGATTCACGCCCGCGATCTGCTGATAGATCATCGCATCCGCCATCTTGCCGTGGTCAATCAGCTTGGAGAGGTTACCGGCCTGATCGGTTATCACGACATGCTGACCGGCGCTGAGCAAATGTATCTGGACGATCTTCGCGAAGCCCTCGAACAAAGGGATCAGGCCCTGGCCAAATCGAGGCGAACCCTGCAACTGGCGGAGCGGGTCATTGAATCGTCTTTTGAAGGCATAATGGTGACCGACAAAGACGTCTGCATTGAATTCGTCAACCCGGCATTCACCCAACTGACCGGTTATACCGCCGAAGAGGTCATCGGTCGGTCACCGGATCTGCTCTCATCCGGGCGCCACGACAGCGAGTTCTACCGGCGCATGTGGAATTCCCTGGAAACCCACGGCTACTGGCGCGGAGAAATCTGGAATCGCCGAAAAACCGGTGAGCTTTATCTGGAACTTCTGACCATCACCGCAATCACCGACGATGACGGCAATACCACACATTACGCGGGCCTGTTCACGGATATCACGCAAAATCGCAGGAACGAGGAACAGATCCGACAGCTAGCCTACTACGATGCCCTCACCGGTGTGCCGAACCGACGATTGCTGGAAGACCGGCTGGAGCACGCCATTCGCCATGCCCATCGCAAGGAAATGCTGCTTGCAGTGATGTTTATGGATCTGGACCGTTTCAAGGAAGTGAACGACACCCTGGGCCATGCGGTGGGGGATGACCTGTTGCTTCAGTTCACTACCAGGGTAAAAGACTGCCTGCGGGAAGACGACACACTCGCCCGACTTGGAGGCGACGAGTTTATTGTGCTGCTACCGGAGATGGAACGGCTATCCGACGTGTTTGCCGTGGCCGACAGGCTGATTGAAGCAAACAAACGGCCCTATCAGATCAACGGCAACCAGATAAACGTGGGTTCAAGCATTGGCATCAGCCTGTATCCGGAAGACGGTACCACCGTTCAGGAACTGATCAACGGCGCCGACATCGCCATGTATCGTGCCAAGCGGGAGGGGCGAAACCGCTACAAGCTGTTTGCGCCCCACACTGTCGAAAGCGCCTGATCAGGAGCGATCCTTCACCACCCCTGAACCGGAGCCAACCGTCAGCTCGACAACAGCTCGATCGGATAACGAATGGTGGTCTTGTCGACTCCTGGTCGTGCTCCAAAGTCTACCAACCGCAACCGGTTGCAGATCTTGTTCTCAAGTGCCGGTTCGTTGAGTGTTGACTCCACAACCGAGCAACTGGACACCGCACCATTCGGCTCGATAACCAGTTCGGGCGTGATACTGCCCTGCAGCGAGGGTTTTCGGCGCAGCTCGCGATTGTAGATGCTGTAAATGGCGGACTTGTTGGCATCCATGGTGCGGCGCAACTCCTCCCGGCTACGCGATTTCGAGGCAGTTTCCTGCTGCTCCCTGCGCACCGTCTCTTTTACCGCAGCCACACGTTCCGCCTCGGCCACCTCCGCGCGCTCCCGTTCTGCCAGGGCAAGCTCACGGGTTTCCCGGCTCAAAGCGATTTCATTCACACCACTACTGCGGGTGTTTTCGGTAGCACGGGAAGCCAGGGTATCACCGGTCTTCCTGGCGATCGGCTCGGCCGTATTGGTAACCGGACTATCCAGTTTGACCGATTCCGCCAGCGAACTGATCTTCGACAGCTCGTTGCCCATGGCAAGAATCCCGGTGTTTTTCGCCTTTTCCCGAGCCTTGGCCACTTCTTCCGGTTTGGGCTCTGGTTCCGGTTTTTCAGCCACTTCCGGTTCTGGAACAACCGGCGCTGGAGCGGGTTCGGGTTTTGGCTCAGGCTTCGCCTGCTCCACCGGCTTTTCCTCAGGCTTTGGCGGCTCAGGCTCTGGCAATACCGGCTTGGGTGGCTCCTTTTTCTCAACAATCAGCTTCGCCAACTGGGGCGGCAAGGCTTCCTGTTCCTGCCGATCCTGTTCCGGCAACTCAACCCAACTCACATAGCCCGCGAAAACCAGAAACAGGGGCACCACGACAACCGCCGCCGCCAACAGTCTCTTGCGCTCTCCCCTCTCCTGATTCCAGGGCAATCCGTAGCGATAATCCATTAGCTTCAGGCCCCCTGTTCCGTGCGCTGATTAACCGCCAGGGAAATGCTGGCATAACCGGCGTCCACACAGGTGGACATGATTTTCTTGAGCAGCTCGTAAGGAAGTTCCCGGTCCGCAAGAATGGTAATGGGGCGACCTGCCTCCGGTGCTGGCCCCGACGAACGACTGGCCTGGTAGTCGAGCTCCTGCTTCAGCGATGGCTCAACCTGCCCCTCGAAGGTCTGGAACGCGTCGCGTTTCACCACCAGCCGGCCGTTCACCAGGATATCCCGGTCGGTCACGGTTAGTGCCAGTACATCACCCGGGGGTTGTTGGGCAGTCGAATCGGGCAATTTGATGGTGTTGTTCTGGTTGAGTACCTGTACGTCAGACGAAGAGTTCACCATCAGGAAGAACACGAGGATGGTAAAAATATCCATCAGCGACACCAGGTTCATTTTTCCCTGGCTTTTGTTGCGCCGGTAATGCCGTTTCAGACGACGGGCTTTCGCGGATTCTTTCATGAACTTACCTCCGCGGTGCCCGAGGTCTGGGCAGGTGCATCTCCGAGGGAGATTTCGGGGAACAGTTCTGCCTCGACAACACTGCCAGCCACTACGGCTTCATAGGAGCGCACCGTATCCATCACGGAAACCAGAGACTGATAAGAGGTCTGCCGGGACGGCATGATGATCACATCCTTTTTGTCCGGCACCCGACTCTTGATCTCTTTCATGACATCCTTGAGCAGAGGAAAATCATACTCGCCCTCACGCCGGGGTATGTCCTTGATGACGCCGCCCTGGTTATCTGCAACAACCAGCCGATCTTCATAGATCACAACCTGGATCTGCAGTTCTTCAGCCTGCTCTGCCGACAGGCTCTCGCCGGTCGGAAAGTTGAGTTCCAGAACGCTGGTGTGGGCAAACACCATATTCAGCAGCAGTACCGGCACCAGCACAATCATGAGATTCATGAAGGGCGTGATGTCGAGATCTGCCTCACTTTGTAGGCGACGATGCTTCCGTCTCATGGCCTGACATCCTTCTGGCTGGTTATCAGGCCGGGCTACCGGCCGGTGTCGCTAC
>VMHT01141945.1_pt1 | contig 10601 bp, 8 predicted proteins | sample 4693611 | NCBI WGS metagenome assembly VMHT01 (sample SAMN12280063, study PRJNA550983) | marine metagenome | isolation source: seawater sampled from same location over 5 years 0.02-0.2 micron viral filtrate | place: USA: collected off the coast of southern California halfway between the port... ...
AACTGCTTGTATCTCATGGTAACTACTCATGTTTTTTGGCGATTACAGAGTACCACCAACAGGCAGTTGATCTCTTCTCACCGTTTAACCATGAGTGGTGCACTTATTATCTGAATTCGGGACTAAGTAAGCTCATAATTTTGAGACTTAAAACAAAAGAAAAGGAAATTCGATGTTCAAGCCACTATTTGTCATTTTTGCACTCGTGCTTTCACTATTCTCGCCTCATGCTTTTTCTAAAATACGTGGTGAGTCCAGCGCGGTCAGTATCAATTCAGAAGTTCTTAATGAAAAGAGGGAGCTACTGATCTATCTCCCCAATAATTATTCTCAACACGCAGAAAAGGCGTACCCCGTGTTGTATTTATTGGATGGCCAACGTAATTTTTCGCATACTGTCGGGACCCTGGATTTACTGAACCAGTCGAAAATGGCTCAGGAAATGATAGTTGTCGGTATAGTCAATACCCACCGAACCAGAGATTTCACGCCCACATATGATAAAAATTACAATGAATGGGGCACCTCTGGCGGAGTAGATAACTTTCTGGAATTTATTGAAAAAGAACTCAAGCCTTATATTAGCGAAAAGTTTCGAACAAATGGATTCAATGTACTCTCAGGGCATTCCTTAGGAGGCCTGCTATCTATTTATACCCTCCAAGCTAAGCCACATTTGTTTCAAGGTTACTTTGCTTTTAGCCCTAGCTTATGGTGGCATAAAGAGGTCTTATTTGCTGATGCAGAAAAGTTTTTTGCTAATATCACACCACTCAATAAATTCCTCTATGTAAATATGGGCAACGAAGGCGGGCAGATGCTCAGCGGCTTCGAGCGGTATTCTGCATTACTGAGCGCCAGCAATCGCACGGGCTTCACATTTTTCAGTGATTTAGATACCTCAGAGGGCCATAATACTACCTCTCTGGCCGGCCAAAGCCTTGCGTATCAAAAGCTTTTTTCTTCATTGAGACCCTCTGAGGACGTTATAAAAAATGGGCCTTCTGCAATCGAAAATTATTATCGCTCGTTGTCTGAAAAATTCGGATACCGAGCGACTCCTGGCTACGTTGCTTTAAACCACGCTGGTTACATAGAGTTACAGCAAGACAACTTTGCGGCCGCTATATCTATTTTTGAAAACAATATTGAAAGGTTTCCCCATAAATCTGACGCTTACGATAGCCTGGCGGAAGCTTATGAGACCGCCGGTAAATTAAACAACGCTTTGGAAATGCGAAACCGTGCTCTCGAAGTAAGTATCAAAGAGAATGATGAGAACAATGCATTTAAAACACGTAAAGCTAATTTATTAAAGAAAATCAACGACGAACAATATTAGGGAACGAGTGGCTTCGGAGTTTACAGGTAACAAAGTATATCTAACCAAGTTTTGTCGCCCTTTTAGTTCATTGGAGTGCATCACATAGGCGCAAGGGCGGATTCATCAGAATGGCTTATGCCCGTGTGTGAGTTATTGGGCGCTAAATTTAAACGGAGTTTCACTCGAATGCATAAAATTCAGCAAACTATTCTTTTTTTATTTCTTATCACGAGTACTGCTGCACATGGGCAGGATGTTCCCTTTAAAGCGGTTAAGGATTTATTCTCAGCTATCTCAGCAGTTGACCACAAAAAGATAAAAAATATTGTAACGGAGGATTTTCAACTACTAGAAGTAGGTGAGGATTGGGATATTAATCAACTTATGGATGTGGTCAGGCCTTCCGAGTATCACAGAAGAAATTACTTTAGTGTCATCAGAGCTGAAACCCGAGGGGATATTTCCTGGGTTAGTTACTGGAATAAAGCAACCTTTACTAAAGGTGAATCGGTTGAGGAGGTAGCTTGGCTGGAAAGTGCGGTGCTTGTTAAAAAAAATAATAAATGGAAAGTTCAAATGTTGCATTCCACCAAATTAAAGCCCGAAAATTTACCGAAGGACCTAGAGTTAACGGAGTATAAAAGCTAGCTAGTGCATCAACTCGTTCGCAGACCTGGTCAATAGCACGCAGGCTCGGGGCTTCGTTCAGGTTTAAGTCTGCTTGTATTTTGCGTTGGTTCTTTTCTTAGCCCTTCGGGCCTCGCGGGGCTAGACTAAGGCATGCAACCGCATAGACACCTCATCTTATGTTTATCTGCATTTCAAGCCAGCATCAACACCGGCCATGCCGCAGATGTGGCTATGCAGGCACAAGGATTTTGAACTCCACCACTCTCATTTAAAGCGTATAGCAGCCCACACACCCGTAACCGCTAATAGCTGGCAAGTGCTGTAGGCTACCTAAGATAGGCTACAGCACTACACTGGCAGGCAGGCGCCTGAGGACGAAGCGCCCTTTGCTACATGTAAACGCCTGCTTTTATAGTCCCATCACTCACATCTAACGCCAGCTCTTGTATCTATGTGCCGGGGTTAAAACCGGTATCAGGCTGGGAGGGCGACTCGGCGGCAGCCCGGGCCAGGGCATCGCAGCGTTCATTTTCCGGGTGCCCTGAATGACCTTTTACCCAGTGCCAGGTCACCTGGTGTTTACTAACCGCCTCGTCCAGCTGGCGCCAGAGGTCGGCATTTTTTACCGGTTTTTTACTTGCGGTACGCCAGCCATTTTTACGCCAGTTGTGGATCCACTGATTAATACCGTTTTTTACATACTGACTGTCGGTAGTCAGGTTCACGGTACAGGGCTCACTCAATGCATTTAACGCCGCGACCGCCGCCAGCAGCTCCATACGATTGTTGGTGGTTTCAAAATACCCCTGGCTTATTTCTTTGCGATGAGAATTATAAATCATGACCGCACCATAACCACCGGGGCCTGGATTACCTAAACATGAACCGTCGGTAAATATATCAATTGATTTGTTGGCCACTGCCACTCCTTTTTTCGCTGTTATGCATGGTCACCAGATTTGGGCTTGGTATACTACCAAAAAAGCCCGTTTATTGAGATTGTTCTATGCGTCAGATTGTACTGGATACAGAAACCACAGGTATTGAGCCGCGCGAAGGCCACCGTATTATTGAAATAGGGTGTGTGGAATTGATTGACCGAAAGCTTACCGGCAATCATTTTCATGTATATATCAATCCGCAGCGCGAGATTGAAGCCGAAGCCATTGAAGTACACGGCATTACTAATGAGTTTTTGCAGGATAAGCCGGTTTTCGGCGATGTAGCAGAAGACTTTATCGAGTTTATAAAAGGCGCCCAGCTGGTTATTCATAACGCTCCGTTTGATGTCGGCTTTATGAATCACGAGTTTGCCCTGAACGGGCCCACCGCGGCGGTAAAAACCAGCGAGATCTGTGAGGTGCTCGATACTCTGGCGCTGGCCCGTAAGATTCACCCCGGGCAAAAGAATAACCTTGATGCGCTGTGTAAACGCTACGGCATTGATAACAGTCACCGTGAACTCCACGGCGCGTTACTAGACTCTGAAATACTGGCCGATGTTTACCTGCTGATGACCGGCGGTCAGACAAAACTGAACCTGATGGGCCAAGGTGCAGGCACTGAACAGGACACGATGGGGATGCGCCCGGTTCAGCGAAGCGCAAATAAATTAAAGGTTATCAAAGCCAGCGCCGATGAATTAGAACAACATGAAGCACGTTTGGATATTGTGCAAAACAGCGGTGGGCAATGTTTGTGGCGAGCAAACCAAAGCGAATAATAACTCAAATCAGCCTGATGTTACTGGCGGGGCTATCCACGGTAACACTGGCAGCGATGCGGCAGGCAGAGTCTGTCAGTACGCCAACGGCGGCACCTGAACAGGTTATCCGGGAGCTGGGTAACGACTATCAGAATTCTATCACTTTGCTACAAAACCGCTTCAGGGTTGATCATAACGTCAGCGAAGTGACCATGGTGTTTTTTCGGGAATATGGCTCGGCCCCGGTGGTGCTGGTAAGACCCGATGGCTCTAAAATTTTCCAGTCCCGGGCCAGCAAAGAAAATGCCGACTGGTTTGATGCCGACTCCTACGACATGGTTACTATAAAAGAACCGGTACCTGGACCCTGGCAAGCGGTGGGCCAGATTCATCCGCAAAGCCGGATTATGGTGATCTCTGAAATAGAGCTACAGGCGCCTTCCTTACCCGCGACGTTGTTTTCGGGTGAAATACTTAAGCAAACGGCAACGCTGACCAACGGCGGCGAGCCCATCAGGGAGCCCGGGTTCAGAGAAGTGGTGGAGCTGCAAATCGAACTGACGTCTACCAATAATCCCAATTACGATAATTTTAAGGCAGACAAGCAAATTGTTGCGACCTTTGCTGATAATGGCCGGGGGATGGATGAAAAGCCTGCCGATGGGATTTTCACCGGGCAGTTTAACCTGACCATTCCGCCCGGCGAGTGGACCCCGGTATTCAGCGTACAAACGCCCATGTTTACCCGAGAGCAGGTGGACCGGCCATTTATTTTGCATAAAAACCCAATAAGCCTGCGCACGACGCTGGCCGCCGATAAAGCCGAAGACGCCGGCCATCATACCTTGCATATCGATGTAGACCGGGACAAGGTCGACATAAACAGCCTGCTGATTGATGGCAAGGTACGCTACCCCAATGGCGACATGCACAACTTCTCTTTAACTGAGCCAACCGATGCCCCGCGCACCTACGAAATGGTAGCCATGGAGGAGGGCCGGTTCACGGTCAGGCTGACCGCCTATGGCAAAACCCGGCAGGGGCGGGACTTTATCTTAAATGTGCCTGAATACAGTTTTGTGGTGGAAGCCGAACCGCCGTCGCCCCAGGCAGTAGCCACTGATATCTCAGCCCAGGAGCCTGTGACCGCAGAAGAGCCAGATCCTGTGGCGCCGGAACCTGCCTCCCCGAGTACAGAAGGCAAAATTGATGATACTTCACTGGTGCTGATACTGGTGGTGGTAAACGGCACGATTTTACTTCTGGTGGGTAGCGTGGTGGGGTTCGTATTATGGCGCCGGAAAAAGGCCTCGGTAATTTCTTCAACCACACCCGGCGATCTAAACCTGGAATTAAACAACCCGGCCGAGGAGTCACAAAATTCAAAGCCCGGTATGAAAGACAAAATTTTGAGTTTGTTTGGAAAAAAACCGAAACCTGAAAACAGTGATTCTGACGAATAAAGCCTTAATTCTGGCTATTTGTGATGTATATTTCGGCATTGTGTCGAATAATCATGCAAACGAACTGTTTTCTGTTTTTTTGTGGTAAAAAAGCGTTGACTCTTAAAATCGATAACCGTATTATCTGCGCCGCAGTGAGGGGGAACGGTCTTCAACGGAACGAATCCAACTTGCTGAAAGTATTAAAAATTGTGGAGCGGTAGTTCAGTTGGTTAGAATACCGGCCTGTCACGCCGGGGGTCGCGGGTTCGAGTCCCGTCCGCTCCGCCACTTTTTAATACAGTAAACTAAAGGCCACGGAGCGGTAGTTCAGTTGGTTAGAATACCGGCCTGTCACGCCGGGGGTCGCGGGTTCGAGTCCCGTCCGCTCCGCCATTAGTTTACAATAATCTTTATCCTTGTGTGGAGCGGTAGTTCAGTTGGTTAGAATACCGGCCTGTCACGCCGGGGGTCGCGGGTTCGAGTCCCGTCCGCTCCGCCACTTCTGGTGGCCCAGTCCCTGGGAACCACCGATAAATATCCCCTTTTGATAATTCCTTGTAATTTCTTGGTTACTCGCCGTAATCACGGTACCATTTGCACAGGTAAACCCTGGTTCGTTAAATGGTTAATATGCAGGAAATTCTTGTCTGTAAAGACATCAGTAAAACCTATCATGAAGGTGCCGTAGATACTTCGGTGCTCAGGAATGTTTCATTTTCGGTTAACGCCGCTGAACATGTTGCAATATTAGGCAGCTCCGGGTCGGGGAAAAGCACCTTATTGCATATTCTTGGTGGCCTCGACTCACCGACCTCAGGACAGGTGTGGTTTAACCAGCAAGCCCTCTTTTCGCTTTCTGCCTCTCAGCTGGCCACATTGCGTAATAAGCACATGGGCTTCATTTACCAGTTTCATCATTTATTATCTGAATTCACTGCCTTAGAAAATGTGGCGATGCCCAGACTGATTGCCGGTGAAAGCGCCAGTAAAGCCCGCCAGCAAGCTGCTGCGCTGTTGGATCGGGTGGGTTTATCACACCGCTTGAAGCATAAACCCGCCGCTTTATCGGGCGGCGAGCGCCAACGGGTGGCAATTGCCCGGGCGTTGGTCTGTGAGCCGGCCCTGGTACTGGCTGATGAGCCCACCGGCAACCTTGATCACAAGACCGGGGTGCAGGTGTACGCCCTGTTGCGAGAGCTCAGTCAGGAGCTTAATACCAGCTTTATTGTGGTCACCCATGACACCGAACTGGCGGCGCAGATGGATCGTACCCTGACCATTGTGGATGGTGAGCTGGCTGCGCCGGCGGCGGGACTTACCCCATGAAACTTGCATGGCAATTGGCCAGACGGTTTCGTCAGGCCAAACAACAAAACCGTTATATCTCTTTTATCTCATTTTCATCGACCTTTGGTATCGGGCTAGGGTGTTTCGTACTCATCACCCTATTAAGTGTTATGAATGGCTTTGAGCGAGAGCTTACGCATCGGATACTGGCAGTGATACCCCATGGCGAACTCTACTCAGTTTCGAATGAAGGCATAAACAACTGGCCGGCGGTAATGAATGAGCTGGAACGCGACGACCGTCTGGTTTCTGTTGAGCCTTACACCAAAATTACCGGGATGCTCCAGCATAAAGGGGCGCTTAAGCCTGTGGAGCTGACCGGTATGGCGGTGGCGTCCGTTGACTATGCTCAGTGGCGGCAACAGGTAACGCCGCAGGCATGGGAGCGTTTCCGTCAAGATCATAATAATGTATTGCTGGGTCAGGGGTTAATCGAAAAATTCGGACTTGAAGTCGGTGATAATCTTGGCGTTCTGGTGCCGGTCAATACCGAGGATATGGCGTTTAAAGCACCGCAGAGGGTTAAACTCACCCTGGCTGGTAGTTTGTCTATTGGCGGCGAGCTGGATAATTATCTGGGCCTGATGCATCTTGGTACTGCCTCCCAGGCAGCCAATATCGAGTCTGGGGCTCAGGGGCTGCGCTTCAGGCTGCATGATCCCTATCAGGCCAAAACGGTGATGCGGGACATAGGCTACCGGTTTCCTCAGGCAGTCTATATGTCTGACTGGACAAGGACGCAGGGGCACCTGTACAACGATATTCAGCTGGTTCGAACCGTCGTTTATATCGTTCTGACTCTGGTTATCGCCGTGGCCTGCTTTAATATTGTATCCACCCTGGTCATGGCGGTACGGGAAAAACGTGCGGCCATCGCCATACTAAAGACTATGGGAGCCCAGGATAGCCTGATACGCCAGGCGTTCATATTGCAGGGGTTAACCAATGGTATTATCGGCATTGTGGCAGGTACCGTGCTGGCAGTGATCACTGCGCCTAATCTGGCAAGTATTGTGAAAACCATTGAAGGGGTTTTTAATACTGAAATTTTATCCGGTGATATTTACTTTATTAACTTTTTACCGTCGCAGCTGCAGGTCATGGATGTGGTATTAACGGTCGTGGTGGCAGTGGTTTTGGTGGTACTGGCAACTTTGTATCCGGCCAGCCGGGCGGTGAAGGTGGCTCCGGCCAGCGCGTTAAATGGCTAGCCGGAGCGATATAGCTTAGCTGTTTTTATCAAAGTGCTCTAAATCAACGTCTTCTTCTTTCAGGCCCGCTTTTTTATCATTAAAGCGGGTCGCATCCAGTTCGTTTTCACTTTTTGCAATAATACAGGCCACGGTACAATCGCCGGTGATATTCACCGCAGTACGGGTCATATCCAGCAGCCGGTCCACACCAATAATCAGGGCAATACCCTCTACCGGCAGGTTTACCTGTTGCAACACCATTGCCAGCATGATCAGACCCACACCCGGTACGCCAGCGGTTCCTACTGACGCCAGCGTGGCGGTTAATACCACCATCAGATAATCGGACAACGCCAGATCCACACCGTATACCTGGGCGATAAATACCGTCGCGACCCCCTGCATAATTGCGGTGCCATCCATATTGATGGTGGAGCCCAGGGGCAGTGTGAATGAAGATACCGACTTACCGACACCGAGTTTATTTTGTGCGGTTTCCATAGTCACCGGCAGAGTGGCGCTGGAGCTGGCAGTCGAAAACGCAAACTGAGCAGCATCACGCATTTTGTAAAACAACAGCATGGGGTTCAACCCGGTGAAGGTTTTTAGCAACACTGAATACGTTACCAGACCATGAACAATAAGCACGGCCAGCACCAGGAAGAAGTACTTGGCCAGATTCTCAAGCATATTCACGCCAATTGACGAAAACAGCTTGGCCATCAGCACAAACACACCATAAGGTGCCAGATTCATAATAATGGTAACCAGGCGCATGATGACGGTGTTCAGATCTTCAAAAAAACTGGCAACACGTTTACCGGCATCGCCGCTCATCGCCATCGCTACCCCCAGCAGTACTGCAAAAATGATGATTTGCAGCATCTTGCCTTCGGCCAGGCTGTTAATGGGATTAGTCGGGAACATATCCAGAATGACCTGCGCAAACGACGGTGCTTCTTTGGCCTGATAAACCGCATCAGTGGGCGCCTCTACACCAACCCCGGGCGACACCAGTAAACCAAGACCAATGGCCAGCGAAATGGCGATGGCGGTGGTGAAAATATACAGTCCAATGGATTTAACGCCAAGACGGCCAAGCTTACTGGGCTCGGTTAAACTGGAGGTTCCGCAGATTAAAGATACAAAAACCAACGGTACGACCAGCATCTTTAAACTGGCGATAAATATCTGACCCAGCGTAGAAAATATACCATCTACCAGAATGCTATACGTGGAAATGGAATAACCAAATATCGAAAAGCGTAAATCTCCGCTATCATCAAAAATCAGTTGGAGTAACACGCCAATCAAGATTCCGGCGACCATGCCGATAAATATCCTGGTGGTTAAACTATACTTATGTGCGTTTTGAGACATGAATGTTCCCTGAAACTTCTGTTTTTATATTTATAACGCCGGGTAGTGTGCCAGATTCCCAACAGATTTAAATAATAAAAACGTAACAAAATCGAAGAATAGAGGTTCAGGAAGAAGAATATGCGTGAATTAGCCAAGACGCTGTTGCTCATTATTGCCTTAGGTTTGGTAACCGCCTGTGGTGGGGGCGGAGAGCTGGAAAGAGAAGGTGACACCAGTCAGACCGATACCAATACCGATACTGACACTGGTACTGATACTGATGAAGAGGAACCGGAAGCCGATCCCATATATACAGTTGCCATGTCGTTACAAAACAACAGTGGCACAGCTGATAAAAACCTGAGTCAGGACAACCCGCTGAACGCTTCGGTAACGGTGGCCGACGGGCAGGGTAATGGCCGCAGCGACACCCTGGTTACTTTTTCCCTGTCCAATGACGAATTAGCTTCTTTTTCTAATGACACCGGCACTGCCCGCACCGATGAAAATGGCGTCGCAACCATCGGACTGAATGCCGGCGCGCTTGCCGGTGATGGCGTATTAACCGCTACCACCACCGAAGGCGAAGTAGGCACCATCACCTTCAGCTCTGCCGGAACCACACAGGAAAGTGTGCAACCAGCTCAACTGATTTTATACACCAGTAAGGTGCAATTGGCCTCCAGTGGATCAGATGCCGCCCAGCTAACCGCATTGGTTAAAAATGCCCAGAGCGTATTGATGGAAGATGTGCCGGTGTCGTTTTCAGCTGCCGGCGAGTCTGGAGTAGAAATAGAAGTTACCCAGGCTCAGACCGATCCCAGCGGTCGCGCACTGGCCACCTTATCGACCGAAAATAATGCCGAGAACCGGGTGGTAACGGTAACCGCACGGGTGGGTGAGCTAACCCAGGATATCGATATAGAAATTGTGGGAACCGAAGTGACTATTAACGGTCCGCAGTCGGTAATTTTGAATGATACCGTGGCGCTGACTTTACGGGTACAGAACTCAGACGGCGTAGCCATTGCCAATCAAACGATAGAAATTGCAGCTGACAAAGGCGAACTGTCGGCCACTGCGGTGCAGACCGGCAGCGATGGTCAGGTAAATGTTGAATACACCGGTTCTGAATCAGGTAAAGATGTCATTACCGCCACCTCACTTAATGCGCAAATCGAGTTTAATCTTACCGTGCAGGAAGACAATTTTGTTTTCAGTCAGGCTCCGTCAGAAGATGTACCGCTAAATACGCCTACGACACTCACTGTAAGCTGGTCTAAAGAAGATGCGGCATTTGCCGGCGGTGCGGTGACCTTTACCGCTTCTCGGGGGGCTATCACGACAGCTGATCCGCAGACCGATGCCAATGGTAAGGCCAGCTTTACTATCGAGTCTGATAATGCCGGTATAGCGGCTATTACCGCCACGGGGGTCGACAATAACAACGAAGAAGTCAGCGCCAGGATTGAAGTGGAATTTGTCGCCACTGTGCCAGCTACGCTGCTTGCCGATGCCACTCCGGATATTCTGGGCCCGGATGGACAAAAAAGCACTATCACTGCCATTGTTCGGGATGTTAATGGCAACCTGGT
>VMHT01159038.1_pt1 | contig 10600 bp, 19 predicted proteins | sample 4693611 | NCBI WGS metagenome assembly VMHT01 (sample SAMN12280063, study PRJNA550983) | marine metagenome | isolation source: seawater sampled from same location over 5 years 0.02-0.2 micron viral filtrate | place: USA: collected off the coast of southern California halfway between the port... ...
GGTAATTGATGTAGATAACTACTGTTGTGATAATGATTGGGATCCAGTTTGTCAAGAAATGTATAATTATTGTGAAAATGGATGGCCAGATGGAATTGACATAGATGGTAAATTTAGTAGATTTAGTGGTATAGTAGTTTATCCTAACCCGGTAGAAGATGTAATTAATATTGTTAGCAATTTAGATATAACAGTTAATTTATATGATATGTCTGGTAAGATATTAAAACAAAACATAACTGAAAAACAAATAGACCTTTCAAATCTTCCTCAAGGAGTTTATTTCTTGAATATAGAACATGAAGGTAATATATATAACAAAAGAATTATTAAAGAATAATGAAAAAAATACTATTAATATTTTTATTGGTTCCATGTCTAAGCTTTGGACAGACTTTAAAAGAAACGATTAAAAAAACGTTTAAGTTTTCAACTTTTTATGCTGCCGTAAATGGTGGTTCATCTTTATCAGATGTAAATACTTTTTCTGTAAATACAGGACAATTAGTTTCTGGTGTGCAACAAACTCCATTTGATTACTCTATTAATTTAGGTGTTAGAAAAATAGCAAGATTTCAATATGAAAATAGAGCTAGTACATTTTATAATGGAACTGAAAATACTTATTCTGATGCTGCAAACGTTGGTAAAATAAAAGGATTTGAATTTTTATTTGAAGGAGATCTTAAAAGAGTTCAAGGTAAAAGTTACGTAGACCAACATCATTTTTTAAGATATGTAGCTGATGATTATATTATAAAAATAGAATATCTTCAAGATGGATTTGCTGATATCGAATTTTTCGAAGCATCACAAAGATATAGACAAAATATAAATAATAAATTCTCAGTTAATGTAGGTGCTGTACAGAGATTAGTAAACCCTTATGGTTATAATCCATTAGATGAATGGTTATTAGATAATGGAAATATACATTATACTTATTTAGCTATACAAGAAGGATACTCAGTTGACTTCAGCAACCCAGAAGAAATTTCATATTCAGATCCTAATGGTAATGTAGTAGCAACAAGTACTGAAGTTTGGGAAAATATAATTATACCTGATGTATTAGCTGCTTATGATGAAAAAAAGAGAAATGAATTAGGATATAAATTAGAATATTCAATGGTGTTAGGGTTTGATTACTACCACTATACTAAAGAATTTTGGTTACACTCATGGGGTAATGTAATGCCTTACCACGTTGACACTGACCAACCATATTCTTACCATAAATATCAGGGTGGACAGTGGCTTGATTATAACGGGGGTTTAATATTTGGTTATAAACTTGATAAAAGTTTAGGAGTATTTGCTGAAGGTAAATACAACAAATATTGGAATAGAAAATGGCACGACTTTTCAATAGGTATAAATTATATAATTTTTTAAAAAATGGCAAGAGAGTTAAATGAAGATACAGGTTTCACTATAAGTATAAAAACACTAGGTGGCATTGCAGCTGCAATAGCAACTGTAATTGGAATGTGGTTTGCGCTTCAGGCAGATATAGCTGAGGCAAAAGAACTACCAGTTCCTCCTCCACCAGATGTAACTAGAATGGAATATGATATGAAAGATCAATTAATTCGTCAAACAATCATGACTACGCAAGAAGATGTTAAGGAACTAAAAGAAGACATGAAACGTATTGAGGATAAGATTGACAGATTAAGATAAATAATATGAAAAAAATACTATTAACGTTAATTGTACTTTTATGTATGACTAATGTATACTCACAAATCACAGCAATACATTTTAATGCAGCATGGAATGAGCCAAATAAGGCAGCATGGGTAGGAGAATTAACAGATTGTGAAATAACATATGTAGACATTACAGCAAGTCCAAAATTGCAACAAAAATATAATGTTGTTGTAGTACCTACAATTATTGTGTTAAAGGATGGAGAAGAAATAAAAAGATGGCAAGCTGATTTAAGTTTTAAAATATCTGCTACTAGGAAAGATATACAAAATGAAATTGATGAAATTATAATGAGTGATTTTTAAAATGGCAAAAAAAAGAAAATTAAATAGTACAAACCCAAAATATTGGAAAAAAGATACAACAGAAAATAAACCAATAATAGAAAGAAAATTAATAGCAAATAAAGGAAAGGTAAAAGTGTATGCTGTATTTGAAAAAAATATTTAAATTTTTAAAAAAATTGGATACTTGGGTAACCAATCAACTATATGAAATATACCCAAACTTAACTAAACATATGAAAAAATGAAAAAATTATTATTATTAGTATTATCAGTATTCTTATTCACAGGATGTGGAGATAAAAAAGTAGAAAAAGAACCTGTAGTAGGTACAGTACAAGCAGATGGCTCAGCAACTTATGATGTTGAATTTGATGTAGATTATAACAATTGTGGAACTGACCCTTTAGTTAGTGTAGGCGGTGTTGATTTTGGAAATGAAAGCTCAGTAAAAGCAGGTAGAGTAGCATCTAAAAATGGGTACATTAATATTTCTAAAATAGAAGTAGATATAGATTTATCAGCTTTAGCACAACGTTCAGATTTTACTGGTGATTGGTTAAATGCAGCTTTTTATGCTGTATCTAGTAAAGTACAACCTATAAAAGCAGATTACTGTGATGCAGAATATTCAGCTGTTCCATTTTGTCAAGAAATTGATTTTTTAGAAACAAATGGTCAAAAAATGTTTCAACATACTTTACATTTAGCTACAGAAAAATCAGGTCCTCAAAGATGGGAAGTATCTTATACTGAAGCAGCTAATACTGACTGTTGGGAGTGGGACGAAATGGTAGCTGATACAGATCCAGGTATACATAGTTTAGTAGGTAAAATTGACCCAAATAAACCATTCCATATGGTAGTTGATTTTAGCTCTGATTATACAAACATGATTATTACTTTATCTCAGGATTCATATAGTGTAAAAGTATTTGATATGACAGAAGCAGCAGTAGAAGGTAGTTCTACTTTAGACATGGGTATGTTAAAAGATGCTATGGCTGTAGGTTGGTGGTTTACACCTTCTTATCATAATTCTTGGTCACCAGGAGTAGATAATCCTAAATGGTATAAAGATAGTGGTGGTGAATGTAATCATGCTACTTTATGTGGTCAAGGTGGAGGATGGAAACTTTACAATTTAAAAGTAACTGCAGAAAGTACAATATAAAAAATAAATTATGAATTGCTATACAAGAGAACAAATTGAAGCTACAATGGCTAGTAAAGGTTATAAATACTTTACTGGGGGTGATTATGATGTAAATATTATTGGAGTAAGAAACTCAGAAACTAAAAACAGAGTAACAAATGCATTTGATGATTGTATGACTCTATCTTATAAAGTAGAAGGTGAGTGGAAATTTCATTGTTATAAATGTACTACAGACCCAGGAACACATTGGGTAGAAAATATAATGAGAGAAGATGGTGTAGCAATTTTAAAACCAGGTCAGTATAGAGGATCCCATAAAATAAGATTACATCAAGGTAAATATGAAGCATTAGGACAGAAAAAACCTGTTTTAGTATATAGAGATGATAATAGAGATAATAATTATGATTTATTAGAAGAGAATGTACAAGAAGGTTTATTTGGAATTAATATTCATAGAGCAACTGGTAAGAGTGGTGGGAAATCTACTCGTGTTGATAAATGGTCAGCTGGTTGTCAAGTAATATCATCAAATAAAGATTGGCATGAATTCCTTGGAATTTGTAAACAAGCTTCAGATATTTGGGGTAATTCATTTTCTTATACTCTTTTAGAGTCTAAGGACATAGTTTAATTTAAACTAAAGTTATGGTAGGATATTTAAAAGAAAGATTGTTTCCTCTATTAATAGCATTTTCAGCTTTATCAGTAAGTGTTTCAGCAGCATTTTATTCAGTTAGTGGTTTAAGTAAATTATTTGCTGGAGCTGCTTTTGCTGTTATTGTAATGGCTGCATCGTTAGAAATAGCTAAATTAGTTATTGCTTCTCTTTTATATCAATATAGAAAAAATTTACCTAAATTATTAAAATGGTACTTATCTTTAGCCTGTGTAGTTCTTATATTAATTACAAGTATGGGTATTTATGGATTTTTAAGTGCAGCTTATCAAGAAACAGCTGCAAAAGCAGGAAGCATTGATTCTAAAATTACACTAATTGAAGTAAAAAGAGATAATATAAAAGAACAATTAGCTGTATATAACGAAGAAAAATCAAGTATAAATAATGCTGTGGCTGATTTAAGAACTGGTTTAAGTAACAATAAAATACAGTATACAGACACATTAGGTAATGTAATTACTACAACTTCAAGAGCAACACGTAATGCTTTAACTAAACAATTAGATCAAGCTATAGGAAGACAAACTATTATTAATGAAAAAATAGATGGTTTAAATTTAAAATTATTTGAATATGAAGAAGAAATAGTTGAAGTAAAATTAAGTGATGCTGTTTCCAGTGAGTTAGGACCTTTAAAATATCTATCAGGATTAACAGGTTTACCTATGGATCGAATTATTAATTATTTATTATTAACTATTATATTTGTATTTGATCCATTAGCTATTGCTTTAGTAGTAGCAGCTAATTTTGCATTTGATCAAATTAGACCAAGAACTAAAGAAAATCTTTACGGTGAAACTGTTAAAATTAAAGAAAAAGAAACATCATTTGTTAAAATAACAGAAGAGGATTTAGAAGCAGATTTAAAATATGGTCATGAAGATGAAGAAAGAATGGATGTAATTGGTCAAAATGGAAATGATGGTTTACATTATGAAGAAGAAGAAAAACCTAAAAAAGAAACATATGCCGAATCTGGATATATGGAATCTTCAAAAACTACATTTCCACAAGAAGTAGCAGAAATATCAAGAATAATGGGAAAAGATTTAACAGCACAACAAATTGGAGAATTAAAAGCTTCAAAGTTAACTAAAACATTTAATGATAACGATGATTTAAAAATTCATTATTAAAAATTTGGTTACCTGAGATAGCTTTTGTATATTTACGTATATGAAATTAAGCGATGAAGAATTAGTAGACCTAGCAATGAATAATGCATATGCTATGCTTGTTGGTAATAAATCTATTGACGAATTATTAGATGAAGATAAAGAAATGGTATTAGTACCTGATCCAGAAATCACAGATGAAGAATTATCAGAAGATTTAATTGAATATTTTATTACTACTGAAGAATATGAAAAATGTGCTAAAATTAAAGATTTAATGACCTTTAGAAATATGATAGATAAAATATTAAATTAAAAATGTTAAATAAACAATCAATTAGAGGAAAAGTACAGATCTTTATGGATCAAGTGCTTATAGAAGATAAAGAAGTTATAATTAAAGAAAGTGAAAATTGGACAGAACTCCAAGAATCATTATTTAGAAAAATGTTACAACAAGGTGGTAATTTTTCAATAGAAAATCGCAAATATCGCATAATACCCCCTGTAAAGTAATTTGAAGACTCCCGCGCATTTATGTGGTTCCCCAAGAAAACTTTCGTATATTTACCCCATATTAATCAATACAATAAAAAATGGTAAAAGTTATAGATGGAATGATTTTTAATAGTGAAATAGATAAATGGATCACTATTGAAGAACATAATGAAATGTTAAATGAAGAAATTGAAATCAAATGCTCAGCTGAACAAGATTGGGCTTGGCATTATGAATCTGAATAATAATTAAAATCAATAAAAGTTATGTTAAAACAATTTATACAATCAATCAAAGAAAATCCAACTGAATTTATACATAATTTATTATTCCTAATGACATTAGGTATAATATTTTATGTTTCAATGTGGATATTTTACTAATAAATAAAAATAAAAGTTATGCCAAAAGCGATAAAACAGACTGTAACCCCTATGTGGTTAGAAATTAAAGAAATGTACAAAAAAGGTACTAATGGATCAGACAAATATGGTTCTAATTTTCCTATAAATGGTGAATTAGATAAAATGTGTCATGAATTTATAGATTTAATGGGAGAGCTTACTCATGAATTTGGAGGATATTGTGTTATAGAAGAAATTGAAATGAATTTGTGGAAAGAAAGAATTTGGTCACTAGTAGAAAATGCTGGGTTATTACCAGAAATAGCATGGAGAGATGATAAAGAAAAAGATAGGTTAGAAGCTGAAAAGGATTATTACAACGAAGAAGTATATGACTTTTCAGAAGAAGAACCAACTGATTTGGATAGTAACAAACACATTAGTATATTTGAGTAAATGAATTTAGGATACGCTTGCATTAATACTGCTTTAAAATCAAATGGTATATTTACAAATAGAACAATGCGTAGAAAAACGTTTGATTCTAAAGGTTTAGATTATGTTTCTGAATTAGCACTTCAAAATGTAAAAGATTTAGAAACACATATTCATTGGAATAATGAATTTAATATCAAACTATTTAGATTATCATCTCAAATATTTCCTTGGATGGAAGAATATGAATGGTCAGATCTAAAAGATTGGGATGAAATTAAATCATTAATGTTAAAATGTGGTAATATAGCTACTGAATCAGGACAAAGGCTTACAATGCATCCTGGTCCTTTTCATTGTTTAGCATCTCCAAATCCTAAAGTTGTTAAAAGAACAGTTATTGGGCTTGATAAACATGCTGAACAGTTTGATATGATGGGATTTGAACCTAGCCATTATAATAAAATTAATATTCATGTAGGTGGAGCTTATGGAGACAAAGAAGCAGCACTAGAAAGATTTGTAAAAAACTTCGAATTATTAGGTGATAGTACTAAAAAAAGATTAGTAGTAGAAAATGATGATTCCCCAAATGAATACTCAGTTAAAGATTTAATTAAAGGAGTTTATTTAAAGATTGGAACTCCAATTACGTTTGATTATTTTCATCATAAATTTAATACTGGTGGTTTAACTGAAAAAGAAGCATTAATAGCAGCATATGCAACTTGGCCTGAAGGAATTACACAATGTTGTCATTATTCTGAAAGCCGTAGAAAAGAAAAATTAGATGAGTCTATTAGACCACAAGCACATTCTGATTTAATTTATAAAAAAATTAATACTTATGGTTTAGACCCAGATATAGTAATAGAAGCAAAATTAAAAGAGCAATCAATATTTAAAAGAGTAATATGATAGAATTTATAAAACACGCACTTGGGATTTGTGGTGAACACTGGCACCCAAACATTTGGACTCTTCTTCTAGGAGGACTTGGATTACAGCAATCTTATTCGTATATTAAGTATAAAATAACAAGTTATGTCCCAAATAAAGATTAGTCATGAAGTACCAAGATGTCTTTTAACGGCATCACCTGAATTTAATGATTATGATTATTGTTTACCTCATTTATTAGATCAAGATGAGGAATATAAACAATATTTTATTAATGCTAGAGATAAAGGTAGGTATGTTATCATGGATAATTCACTTCATGAATTAGGTAAAGCATATGATCATAAAAGATTATTACATTGGGTTACTGAACTAGAACCTAATGAGTTTATAGTACCAGATGTTTGGATGCAATGTGCTCAAACAGCAGCTCAAGCTAAATATTGGAAACAATATAAATACCCAAAGAAAACTAAAATAACGGCTGTAATCCAGGGTGAAGATAAAAATCAAGCATATTTATGTGCTAGTTTATTAGCTAACTTAGGTTATGATAAATTATGTGTATCTTATGGTGCTACTTGGTATAATGATTTTTTCCCTCATTTTAATAAAGATATGGGTAAAGCATTAGGTAGAGTAAGATTTGTACAAGGTTTATTAAATTTAGGTCAATTTAAAGATACTAAATTTCATTTATTGGGATGTTCAGTACCTCAAGAATTTGGTTGGTATGATAATCACCCACAAATAGATTCAATTGATACCTCAAATCCTGTAATGGCAGGATTAGATGGTATAGAATATAAGGAAAATGGTTTATGTTTTAAACCAGAAGCTAATATGAATAATTATTTCGATGTAAAGTTTGAAGATGCAAATTATGGTAGTATACTTTATAATGTAAATAAATTTAGAAAAATAAACGGATTTAGTCCCATATCCGAATAATACAGGGCAACAATAAATTATTTAAAATGGAATATAAAAATCAACACAAACATGCAGTAGTATCACTTTCAGGTGGTATGGATTCAAGTACATTATTACTTAAATGTATTGATGGATTTGAAACAGTAACAGCTTTATCATTTGATTATGGTCAAAAACATAAAGTTGAATTAAAAAGAGCTCAAGCTCTAGTAGACTATTTAAAAAGAAATGGTCATGATGTTAAATATCAAGTTATTAAACTTGAAGGATTAGTAGAATTATTAGACTCAGCTTTAGTAGAAGGTGGAGATGAAGTCCCAGAAGGACATTATGCTGAAGAAAATATGAAAGCTACAGTAGTACCTAATAGAAATAAAATATTTGCTTCATTAGTACAAGCAGCAGCTTTATCTATAGCAAATAGAACTAAAGAAGACACAGCAATTGCCTTAGGTATTCATGCTGGTGATCATGCTGTTTATCCCGATTGTAGACAAGAATTTAGGGATGCAGATGATAATGCTTTTAGATTAGGTAATTGGGAAGCAGAAAGAGTAGGATATTATACACCTTATTTAAATGGAGATAAATATGATATTTTATTAGATGGAGAATCATTATGTCAAAAATTAGAAATTGATTTTGATCATGTATATGCTAGAACAAATACATCATATAAACCAACACCTGAAGGATGGTCTGATTACAAATCAGCATCGTCTGTGGAACGTATTGAAGCGTTTATTAAACTAGGAAGACCTGATCCAGTACAATATGCTGATGAGACAGGTGCAGTTGATTATGAAACAGCTAGGGTTTATGTAGAACAAGTCCTTGCTGAGTATGAAAAAGAACAATTAAAAAATGAAAAATCATAAAGGAGAAAATTATATAACTATGGAAGATTTTAATCAAATAGAAAAAGATAGGAATAATTTAAAACATATGCCAGATCAGAAATTACATCAACAGATAAGTTTCTTTAAATCGGGTGTTAGAATAGTAGGTTATTTCTTTATTCCCTTTAGTTTGGTTACTGCAACAGCTTTACTTATATTGAGTGAAGTAATAGGAATAATAGAAGAATTAGTATAAATTAAATAAATAAAATTATGGAAAACATAGGAATTGCTTACTTTACCAACCCAGCTATAGAAAATGAGCCGTTTGGGAAGCAAGTAGAAGGTATAATGACATCAGTTGGATTGTCAGGTAAAGTACCTGTTAGAAAAGTAGATGTAACTAAAGAGGTAACTATAGTAGAGGCAATGAAACCTCAAATGATACCTAGTATTATATTTACAAACACTGCTGGGGATTTAGAACACCTTAGAATAGAAGGTAATCAGTTAACTGGTATTACTGTAGCTAAAGTGATGGAAACAGTAGAAGCTATAGATAGATATAATAAAACAGGAAAAGCATAATGGGAAAATTTCAATCGAGCAAAGTATTTGATGGATTTAGTACAGTGTTTCGTCAATGGAGAGCAAAAGAAACACACTGTAGATTTGTACATGGTTATGGAGTATCATTTAAAGTATATTTTGAAGGTGAATTAGATCATAGAAATTGGGTTTGGGACTTTGGAGGTATGAAAAGAGCTAAAACTCAAATTGATGGTATGTCTCCTAAAGCATGGATGGATTATATGTTTGACCACACTTTAATTGTAGCAGAAGATGATCCTGAAGTAGAAGCATTTAAACAAATGGATACTGCCGGTGTAGCTCAAGTAAGAATAATTCCAGCTACTGGTGCAGAAAAATTTGCTGAGTATATTTATACCAAATTAAATGATTTTGTTAAAACTGAAACTGATGGTAGAGTAAAAGTTACTAAAGTTAAGTTTGCAGAACATGGAAAAAATGCCGCTTATTATAGCGAGTAAATAAGTTATTAGTGAATGAAAAACCACTTTAAAAAATTAACAATATGCACAAACAATTAAAAAGGATAGAGGACTATAACAAAACTCTTCCAGTATTAGAAGTATACACAGCAGTACAAAGTGAAGGTAGTCGTCAAGGTTATCCTACTATTGTAGTTAGAACAACAGGCTGTACCCACAGATGTTATTTTGGTGAAGGAGGATGGTGTGATAGTTGGTATACAAGTATTCACCCAGAAAAAGGTACATATTCATTTCAAGATATTATAGATATGTACGATCAAAACCCACATATTAAAGAAATGATGTTAACTGGAGGATCGCCAACAATGCATCCTAAATTAGTTAATGAATTAACCCACTTTGCACATGAAAGAAATATTTTTATTACTATTGAAACTGAAGGTAGTCATTTTCTTCCTACTGATTACCCTATTAACTTGCTTTCTATTAGTCCCAAGTTTAGTAATAGCATTCCCGTACTTGGCGCTAAAACGCCTCAAGGTGCTTTAGTAGATGAAAGAATGATTAAAAAACATAATTCAAAGAGATTAAATTATGAAGCAATAAAACAATCTATTGAGTATCATTCTGATTATCATATTAAACCTGTATTAGATAAGAATTTATCTATGATAGAGGA
>VMHT01126745.1_pt1 | contig 10599 bp, 16 predicted proteins | sample 4693611 | NCBI WGS metagenome assembly VMHT01 (sample SAMN12280063, study PRJNA550983) | marine metagenome | isolation source: seawater sampled from same location over 5 years 0.02-0.2 micron viral filtrate | place: USA: collected off the coast of southern California halfway between the port... ...
ATGTGCCCTATATGCCAGGCTAAATACGTTAACGATGCGCGGGTAATTTTTGAGATTTTGATCTTTCATGGTTACAACATAAGAACATTTGCTGATAAGTAAAAAATACTGTAAAATAAAATACTAGTTATTTCAATAACTTAATTAAACTTTCTCTAGGTAGAGGTAAAAAATTTGCAAAAAGAAAACGACGATCTTAAATTAGAGATCAAAGAACTAAAACGTAAGATCGAGAAACTCAAGATCCGGATTGGCGAGCTGCAAGCAGCTGCAGCTGTTGGTCGACGCGGGTTACCATGGCGGTAAAAAATACACGATTATCGTTAATTAAAACATGGCTAGCTCTTGATCAAGGGTAAGGTGAGGACTGCAAACTCTATATCAATATTATAGGAACATTTAGCTAAAAAGAAACTAGTTATGATAGATTCGAAAGGAGATTGCCACGTGAAAATCACTAAACACAAACTCAAACAAATTATTAAAGAAGAGCTACACAAAGTCTTAAAAGAGGCAAATATGACTCCGGAGCAGTATAGGATGAGGATGGCTAGCAAAAGCGGCTACGATCCCGTTCTACTGGCGCGAAACCAATCACACGCATGTCGCCCGGGCGCTGGTGAGGGCGACGAATGGCAACCAGGCAATACATGGAATCACCCATCGAAGATGGACAAGCGCGGCCTTAAGCGCATGCCTTGTGGCGAGGAGACTGATGGCGATCGCAAAATGCTCGCGGCGCTGAAAAAAATGGACGTCAAAGCTTCGAAAAGTATGAAGAGCGGTGGTGCTGAAGCAGCGATGATGTCCAAGAGCGCGAAGGGAACGAAAGGATATCTCACCCCGGAAATTAAAGCCGCTATTTCGAAAGAGACTGATAAATTGCACAAAATGGCAGAAGAAGCATTGCAAAAAATGCGAGCGGAATACGGAGAAAAGGCCGTGGTGAAAAAGGACCTTCGACAAAGAGTGGCCAACCTGTTAGTAAAAGCTTATCAGGGATCCACCAATCAAGGATCTTGGGATCCCACCACGGGTTGGGAGAATATACCGCAGGAGCGTATTATGAAAAGGATCCGACGCCTTTTGAATCCCGCGCCGAACCTTTCGAAGATGGCGAAGGGGCCGGGTGGTCGCGCGACGGCGAGGCGAGCCCGTAAACTGGTCGATTGGTAAACATTAATGAAAATCACAAAATTAAAATTAAACCAAATTATTAAAGAAGAAATTCAAAATATTTTAAATGAAAAATATTTCGTTAACCAGTGGCCCTTCAGCACCACCGCGACCAGGGTCGACCACTGGGGCGGTTCAACAGCAAGAGAAGACGAAGCTGCCGGCATGGCGCATGCGCGCGGATATGACACGCATCTTAACCCTTCAATAGACGTCGATCGCGATCGCATAGATCGCGAAAGAAGCTTTGGCCCTGAAGAAGTCGAAGACAAAGCAAGAGAGCTGGCGGCGCGGGCTGGGACTGAAGATAACATGACGTATGATTGGAGAGATTTTATGGAAAATGCAAAATCAGAACTTATGCGTACGGGACTTTAATTGATGAAAATTACAAAAAACAGGCTTAAACGGATTATTGAAGAAGAGCTAGCTAGCCTGGCAGAAGACGAAGAAGACGACGACGAAATGGAGTGGGAGCCGGAACCGCCGCCCTGGGCTATCCGCGGGTCTTCCGAGATGGATTTTGTTTCTGATATTGATCGTCAACAGACTTTGGCCGGCCGGGATGCTCCAAACGAAGACAAATATCCTGAACTTTTAGAAGCTATTAAAGAAGTTATGGACCTTTCTTTCGGCGAAGATAATTATAATATGTACAAAGAGCTACAAGCCATAGCAGAGTTTACTGCAAAAAGTGGCCCACCGGCCGGCGGTTCCAAAGGACGTTTGGAAACTATGTGGGATTTTGATGAAAAATCACATCCAAATCCCGCCGGCGTTGCAACACCAAATCCATTTCGTGGTCCGAGCCGGAGTGAACATGACCGCATGCGGATGATCGCTCGACAGGGTAAACATGGAATTCCACCACGTAAATAACGAAGGAACGTATTAATGAAAGTTACAAAGAAACATCTTAAAAAAATAGTACAAGAAGAATTGCGTAAACTTTTAAAAGAAGAACGTTATATATTGGGCACTGAGACCGGCAAAGATCACCCAGAGGGCGCGGAGGTGAGAACAGTATCATTTGCTAGCAAAAGAGACGCAATGCTATATAAGAAATTTCAAAAAACGTTAAAATATATGGGTCTTAGCGATCAACAGATAGAAGGTAAATTTTTGGTCGTAAAGGTCGACGCCAGCGTGGAAAGCCGGGAGAAGGAAGGTGAAAAGGGTGGCAAGGACTTTTCCCAGGACAAGACAGTAGCAAGATCCATGAATCACCGGCAGTACAAGGTTGACTCGAAAACTCATGAATTGGTGGCTCAACATTTGCAACAATCCGGATTTAAGGTCGGGTATGATGGCATGATATCTAGTCCGGTAATGTCTATAGAAATATGGAACCAAGAAGGATCCGAGCCCGGGGCTGCGCATGGCAAAACAAGCTCGGAATTCCTTGGCCAAGTAACAGGCCTAGGCGGATTCGGAGGTCAGAAGCGGCGAAACTACCCAAAAAACGTTAGGATGCAAGAGAACAAAATGAGATCAGCTGAAAAGCAGCTTGAAAAGATCATATTGGAAGAATTTAACAAATTAGTTAAACAGGGATGCTAATATATGGACTTAAAACAAATTATTAAAGAAGAAGCAGAAAGCGTTTTAAACGAGTACTATGGCCCTTCTGAGATCGAGTCGACCAAACAACATACGGATCTTGTCGATATTTTGAAACAAGCCGGCGTGACGCTTCTTCCGGGTGGAGCGCCGTTTCAGGCCGATCCTTCGGCTGGAAGTCCGTTCGAGACCGAGCTGCCGGCTGGAAGCCCGTTCGAGGGCGCGCCTTCGGCTGGAAGCCCGTTCGAGGCGGATTTGCCATCCGAAAGTCCATTCCAAAAAAAAGGGCCTGTTGGTAGCCCGTTTAGGGAGAATAAAATGAAAGTTTCGAAAGACACATTAAAACAGATTGTTAAAGAAGAAACAAAATCTGTTTTAAACGAACGTTTGCCTCCGTATCCGGGGCGCGCGTCGCGCGGCGCCGACGAGTTGCAACGTTTAAAAGATCTGATGCAACAATATAGTACGTTTCAACGGCGTTATCCTCGTCGTGGCCATCCGATCCTTCGTCGACGCGCGCGGTCTCTTTTTTCGCGACTTGTTCTTGTGGTTAACGAGTTAGATGAAGCGTTAGCGGAGCCCGGTGGCGGTGGACCTTGCAACCCCGCGCACGACCCTGACCACTGCGGCATGTCTGGCGAAGAATATTTTAGATGGAAATGGCGGCAACGGCATGATCCGGATCAAGAGTCAAGAGGAATGGACCGCCCCTCATATGAACCTTTACCCGATATGCCGGAAGAATAACATATGAAAATTTCGAAAAATGATATAAAAGACTTTATTAAGCTGGTAAAAAAAGAAAGATTGGAAGAAATTACTCGTGAACGACAATTGCAAGAACGGATGATCGACGCCGGCGGTCTTCAACCGCGGGATTATGTTGACCGTACCAAGAAAGACTTTTTTGAAAAAACAGCAGATTTTTTAGGTTCGCCGGCTCTTGGTAAAAAAGAAGTTGAAGAAAGGCTGCTTAATATGTACCATAGTTTAGATGAATTAGAAGCTCATCTTCGTAACATCGATAATGTATCTGCCAATATGGCCCGTGAATTAAAAATGCACGCCTTGGAAAATTTAGATGCTTATCGAAAATATTCTAGTGGCAGCGGCTATATCGGACATGTACCGCCGGGACATACCGGAGATTTATAATAATATAGTACTATTTATTTTACAAGGAACGTACGCTATATGAAAATTACAAAAAAACGCTTAAAACAAATGATCAGGGAAGAACTCGGATCAGTGCAAGAAATGACGCAATCGCCCGAGGACCATGGCGGGGACGTTGGCCAGCGTCTGCGCCCGGGGTTAAGCATGATTCTTCGTCAAGTCGAAGCGCTTTACCAGGTGATGGAACTGAGCAAGGCGCCTGGGTGGGAGGACGTGCGCGCTGCGATGTTTAAAATGCAGGAAGCGCTTGGAAAACGTGAGCTGCCGGCAGGATGGACAGGCGGCACACCTGGTATAGTCCCTTAACATATTATGAATATTACAAAAAAACGCTTAAAACAAATCATCAAAGAAGAATTAGAAATTATTCAAGATGAGGCTCGAATTTTAAAAGAACAAGGAATTTTACCCGGAGATCAGCCACATATGCCTAGAAGCCTAGGAATCGACCCATCATTAATATTGAAACCAGTAATGCCTATTATCTGTAGCGCTAGCGAAGACGTTCAATCGATATTGGCTCAAGCCTCGGCCACTGGCATGCTTGACGATGCGCTTGACGAAATTTTAGATCTTGTTAACGCGACGTGGGTACAAAAGAAAACGATCAAAATGCTCGGAGCTAAAGTAGTACTCGATTTGATTCAACAAAATATTAATGAATATTGCCCGCCAGCTGAAAAGTAAGGAAGAGGACTCATGTGTTTAATTTGTGCACAACTAAAAGAAGGTATATTAACCTCTAAAGAAGCGCGCAGGAACATGGGCGAGATGCACGAAGTGTTGGAAAAGAAACACCGTATCGAGGTTCTGCGTCATATATGGCGAGCGGAAGACAAAGAATGCGAATTAATGTGTGAAGGAAGCGACTAAAGAGAAAAAATTTTTTTCTGACGGGCTTCGCCCGTGATCTTGACACTCTATAAAAGAAACACAAAGCTCAAGTGCCACGCTACGACTAACATATAGCCAATAGCTATTGGCTTTAAGAGAGCTGGGTATTTTCTTGCTATAATATCGATGGCAAAACTAAAAAGTACTACCTTCACCACGCCGAATAAAAATGGTGATACACTTAATAACCACGCCATCAATGGATTGACTTCTACCGCACCATTTGCCACCGCGTATAACGTTAAAGCTAAATCAGCAAAATTACCAAGATGACCTAATAAGAGCCAAACCAATAATAATGCTTTCTTGTCCATTACTAATAACTATCTTGAAACTTTCAAAACAGTATAAAATGGTCTAACATACTTTGTATCAAAATATAAATTTACACCGTCAGGAAGTATTTGTACACTTTTAATTCCTTTTCTGCATCTTTTAATCGCATTTGAAATTACTGATGTTGATCCGTACATGCAGATCACACCATCTTCTTTCGCTTCTTGCTTACTCCAATTAAGAATTGTTTCAGATTCTGAGTGTCCACCATTGTGAAAATAATTTTTTTCTAGGGCGTCAAGAGCTTCTTCGAATCTTTCATCTCCACGTTTATAATTTTTATACTTTTCTAATTTCATAAATTTCTCCTTTGGTTATACTATAACAACTAGTTATTTTAGAGGAAAGTAAAAAATGAAAATAACTTTCAAGACTTCCGACGATAAAACAAAATGTGAAATATACCTTAACGGGATGTATCTGGGTACTGTACACTTAAATGTATGGTCACAAAAATGGACTATGAAGCCTGTGTTTGAACTGCCGTATGGTGATGGTACAATTTATCAAAATTTTGATTCCTCGTACAAGGCCGGCAAAGAAATGGTTGAATTATATAATTTTTTGTATCCTACGAAAGAAGGAAAACAGGAGTTTGGTTTTAGTTTAAAAGATGTTTTAAGCTTTCTTAAAATAAGAGATTAATGGTGAAAAAAATAACATTTGTTATAATTTTAATATTTTTTGTTGGATGTTCAGATCCACCACCTGGTACCTCTTCGCCGGCGCCGGCCGATGTTATAGAAGATGTACAAAAAGCGCCAGAGGTTATTCCATGGACAGTTGAAGATCCTGAGCCTGAGCCTGAATGCATTGAATGTAAATGGTATTTTTGTCCTCCGTTAAATGCAATTTGGCAAAAAGAAATATGTATGAACATATGCGAAGATCCTCCAGTACTTTATTCTGAGTCTGAGTGTATTCAATATATGGAGTGTGATCCATCTCAATATGTGCTTGATGAAGTTGAGTGTACAACTGAGGATGGTTTTCCTGGTACTCAACAAAAAATTTGTAATAAAGGATTAATTCAATATACAGATTGTACTACATTATGCGAAGAAGAATTATGTAACTATGAAGATGATGATTGTGATGGAGAAATTGATGAAGGACAGTTAAACTCATGTGATGAGTGCGGAGTAATACCAGCCGAACAGTGTAACGGTTTTGATGATGATTGTGACGGAGATATAGATGAAGGTTTAATTCAGCCTTGTAATACAGCATGCGGAGCTGGATATGAGATGTGTTATGAGGGAAATTGGATATCGTGTACTGCGCCGGCTGAATTAGATGAAGTTTGTGATGGTTTAGATAATAATTGTAATGGACAGATTGATGAAGGATTAGAGTGTGTTTGCACAATACAGGATATCGGAGTTTTATTTCCATGTCAAGATGATCCATTAATGTGTGGCCAAGGATACAAAACATGTCAGTGTTTAGATCCAGATTGTATAAATCTTGCTATGACAGAATGTTATGCTTTATGTTATTGGGTTCCCTCTGGTAACCCAAATAGTGTTTGTGATCCTTTGATTGGGATGGAGCTAAGTCAGGAAAAATGTAATAATTTTGATGATAATTGCAACCAAGAAATCGATGAAGACCTCAATGCACCATGTTATACCGGACCAGAAGGTACAATTATGGTCGGTATATGTGTACCAGGTGAGATGACTTGTGATACCGGAACTTGGGGCAGTTATGATAATGAAGAAAATTTCGTTCCGTTTTATTGTGACGGCGAAGTAGTACCTCAAACAGAAATTTGTAACGGGCTCGATGATGATTGCGATGGAATAGCAGATTGGGGCGAAGAGATGAAAGACACAGATGTCTTGTTCATTGTTGACTGGTCCGGATCGATGGGCGATGAAATGAGTGCTGTGATGATAGCATTAAATCAATTTGCTCAGAATTTTAGTGATGAAGATGTTATCAAGTGGGCATTTATGAGGGGGCCAGTGGCTGTGCTGCCTTCAACTTATAATGAGCGTTTGGAATTAATACAAGATCTAATTGGGTTTTCTGATTATTTGGCCTCCTTAGCTGGAATGGATACTAGTATGCAATCGATGAGCACTGCTTATGAGATGATGTTAGATGCAATTTATATATCAGTTCATAATATTACAGCAACCCTTCCTCAGCCTATATCTAATTTTCAATGGGCCGGCGTGGCTTCCGGGGGTGGTGCAGGTACCAATGTAATAGAGTCAGAGCCTCCATTACAAAATTTTGATATAAGTTGGAGGCCTGGTGCTGAGAGAGTGATTATTGTTTTTAGTGATGAATACCCTCAAAGTTATCTTGTTCCTAAATTAAGCTTAGAAGAAACTAAAACAGCTGTTTCTGGCACCCCACAACTTAAATTGTATACATTTTCTAGGGCAGGATCTAATAAAAGCCAATGGGAACAATTAGCAGATGCCGGAAATGGAAAATGGTACAAACTTACAAACAATCCTACAGAGATGTATGTTAGTTTAATAGAAATTCTTGATGAAATCTGCAAGGGAGGCGATAATGAAGAATAATGAAAATTTTAAAAAAGAGCTTGACAAACTTAGAGAGCAATTGCAAGAAACCAGGGAACACGAACAAAAGCTCGAAGAGAAAAATATTAAACTTCAAGATGAAATTGATTCTCTCTGGGCCCAACTGGATGAAATAAAAAAATCAGATATTGAAAATTGGTCTGACATTATAGAACAAATAAAAGAAGAGACTTTAATTCAAACTTTAATGGAAAGCAAGAATAAAATAGAAGCTTAGGAGAAGGTGTGATTGTTAAAAACAATATTAATTATACTATGTTTGATTTGTTGTGTTACTTGTTCTGGGTATAAAAGCGCATCTGTGTTTTTTTCGAACAATCACAAAAAAGTATATAAAGTATCGTCTTGTAACACTAATGATTCTTTTCCACAAATGATTGTAATTCCTTTTTTTAAAAATGCAACTCAAATTATTCCAAATTGTGAAACGTATCCGAAACATAAAACTGCTTTAGCTCTCATGGTATTTTATCATCATTGGCTAAAATGGTTTGGCGATGAAAATTTTATTGTTAAAAATATGCTTGAAAAAGTTATGATTGAATGGGACACAAAAAAAAGAACAATAAAAAAAGCGTATAATATAAGAGGAAAAGAAATAGAAAATCCCACGATCGTGGGGTTAGTAAGAACAAACACGATAATATGGGTTTGGGAAGGATATTCTCATAAAATAGCAGAGAGTTCTCTTATACACGAATTAGTTCATTTGTCTTTACGAGCAAAATATGGATCCGGAGATTCGGATCATGAAGGAAACAAATATGATGGGTGGACAGCTGACCATTCAAAAATGATTTTAGAAGCAAAGGACATGCTTCGATCTTTTGATATATAGGAGAGTTAATAAATGAAATATATTGTCAGTTTTATATTACTTGTTGTCGTTTTAAATACGTCAACATTGGTACTTGCGAAACAGCCAAAAGCTAAGTTTTACGACTTCAGCGAACAAATAATTGATGGTGAAAGAAAAAAACCAACAACACTTTATACAGATTCCAGACAACAAGTAAAATTTGATAGATTGCTTAAGCTCAAAAAAAGTTTTTTACCAAAATTGTTTGCTACCGCTAAAGAAAGAGTTTTTAAATAAAAAAAACTATTTATAAAGATAACGGAGCACCTTATGAAAATAATTCTTGGCCGTCGTAAAAATTTTGCTTTATTAGAAGAAGGCCGAAGAGAAAACGCCATGGTAATGATTTCTAAAAAAATCAACGATTCCTGGCTAGCTAGCTGGTTACAAGCTTTAATAAATCCCAATATCGAGGATCCTGATCCAGTTCGGCCGGAGGAAAATTTTCCGGAGCCCGGAGCTGGTGCGCTTCGCGATGCTCGGGCGCCATATCCGGGGGGGGCATGGCCAGACGAATATCAGCGGATCACCAGGCTCGATCCAACAAAACCAAAATTTAAATATCTTGAATGGATGGCTAGAAGACTCCAAGAGATCGCGGTACGAGAAGAAACTGATGAATATTTGCAAGTGTTGAAAAGTTTTCAACAAGATCCTGACGCGATCGAACCGGAGCCAGGTTCCCATCATACCCCAGGAAGAATAAAACTAATTAAATCACTCTCACCTGAAGCACGGGTCCAGCAAGGTTATTTAACTAATGCGCAAAAATTAGCGAATAAACGTCATGACGCACGTAAAAATATTGCAGAGGCAATGGCTAAATTTAACTATCTTACCTCGTATCATCGCTTAGCAGAAAGAGGTTTAATTGAAAAAGATATTAATAAATTTAAAGATTTATATGATTGGCAACATCAAATTTATTTAGCTGAACGTGAAGAGGCTGAGCGCTCGGCGATGAAGAAGATGGAAGCCGGCGCAAAAGAAAGTACAGATTATTTGCATGATGATGATGATTTCATGATTGTGCGGCCGCGGTCGCCAGATAGTTCTTGTTACTATGGCAAAGGTACCAAGTGGTGTATCTCTGCCACACAAAGCAGAAATTATTTTGACCAATATACTGGCGAAGGTACTGGTTTTTATTTTGTTTTATTTAAACATTTGCCGCAAGAAGACGTTTACAAAAAACTAGCACTAGTTTATACAACCGGCGCCGACGAACCAGCTGAAGTTTTTGACGTCACCGATGATGAAGTAGGGGCCGATGCGGTTAGAGAAGCCGCGGAAGGCAACGTTCTTGCAAAAGCGTTGAAAAAAGTTGTAGGGCCTCAGCTTAAACAAATAAAGGGAGTCGCCAGACAAAGTTTTTATAAAGAAACCTACGATGATTTAATAGATCAATGGGACAACTTAAAATTGCATCCAACACCTTACGAGCCTCCTGAGCTATTAAAAAAAGTAATAAATGTTCTTGGACTGGACAACGAAGATTTATCAGTTGCAGAGCCAGAAGATATTGAAGAACACGTAACAGAAATAATTGATGAACAACACTGGGACATTGTTGGTCAATCTACTTCGCACTTTGAGGAAAACCCCGCAGGCCCGACGGACGCAGATTATGATGCGTTGATAGAACAACACGGCTACGATTATGTATATGTCAGCTACGATGAATACGATGAAGGAAGAATATATTGGACTGCTGGTTTTTCGCTAGATGTTACCGATATCCATGAGGAGCTAGAGGATGCCGATATAGATGAAGTTGAGAACGTTCTACGTAAAGTTTTGGACGATCTTCACGTTTATCCTGACGATTTTGATGGTTATGGTACCGATATCTCGATGAACTTTAACCCTGATTATGACGAGCAAGAAGGTTTGCACGGATTTGAAAATTTTTTAAACAGGATGGACGATGTTGATCAAGCGCTTCATAAAATGCTTGAAACAGAAAAAGAAGACACAATAGAAGCGCTCATGGACGCAAACTTAATAGCTGGGTCGACAATGCGAGGATTAAAA
>VMHT01171334.1_pt1 | contig 10599 bp, 16 predicted proteins | sample 4693611 | NCBI WGS metagenome assembly VMHT01 (sample SAMN12280063, study PRJNA550983) | marine metagenome | isolation source: seawater sampled from same location over 5 years 0.02-0.2 micron viral filtrate | place: USA: collected off the coast of southern California halfway between the port... ...
CCTTCTGTTGCATATTTTTCTTTTACATTTCTTTTATTTACTGTGCTGATATTGTTAGGAACTTTTAAATAAGCAACACATGAATAAGAACTGCCAGTGTGAATATGAGTAGGATTATAATCATACTCAAAAGACCTTACAAACCAAGCATTATGTATATTTAGTAAGTCAGGTTGAAGCTCAGTTTTTTTTACATTTTTTTCTTCTAAATATTCATTATGTAAACATTTAGCTAATTCACATAAAAAACCACCAAATAAGTTTAATTTAGGATTATTCATATTGCATTTTAATTCTTCAGAAACATGACCAACTAATTCGTGTGATTCATCAAAATCTTTTCTTTTTTGCTCGTCAGCTATTATTGAATCACACTCATTGTTTAATTCATCTACATAATCTTGTGGTATTTTACCATGTAGGATTCTAGGACCAAAAGGTTTTAAAATATTTACTTCTAGTTCTACCATGCTTTACAAGACCAATATTTAGCAGTTGTTTTGTCTTTAGCTTGATCACAACCATGTCTTGCTCTAAACGATTTACGTCTGGCAGGTGAACTTTTTTTAATTCTCATATTAGGGTCTCCAAATGTAACTTTTTTAACTTTTCCTGCATCTCTTACATAAACTACTGATTTTTTCTTACCATAACTTGTTTCACCTTTTTTTATGTATCTAGGTTTATTAAGTGTTACTTTTTTGCCTTGATATTCAGCCATTACTTTTTGCCACTATGAACTTTCTGTATTTCAAAAGATGCTTTTAGGCTTGAACCTTTATGTGCTTTATATCCTTCTGCAGGATTTTTCATTAATTTAAAACCTTTACCATCTTTCATCCAATGAAAACCTTTAGGTGCTTCTACTGTTTTTTTTGCCATCTTTCTTTTCCTTTTGTTGTTTTAAAACTTCTTTGCCTCTTTTAAATATGCTAGACACTTTATTTTTGCCCATTACTTTAGACCTTTGCTCACCAACTGTTAATATTTGAATTTTTCTTGCATAAGGTTTATTTAATCTTTTTACTTTTGCAACTGTTTTTCTAGCATCAGTTGGTGTAGCAAACTTTATACTTACAGTATCTTTAGGATTTTCATCTGTATATAATCTTCTGTCACTTCCTTTAGGTTTTTTACCAGTACCTTTTTTTGGGTCAGGTTTTTTTCTTGGTTTCACTTTTCTTCTTCTTTTTACCTAATAAATCTGCATCTGCTTTTCTTGCTCCACCTTTTCCTGAAACAAAACTTTTTACCCGTCCCATAGCCCAAGCATGTTGTGAAGTTTTTGGTCTACTACCTGAACTAAAGTATGCACCTAATCCTCTTTTATATACCTTATCCAAAGTAGATTTTGCAAACCTTCCTGCTCCTGGTATTGATGAATATTTACCACCACTTTTCTTTTTTTTGGTTTCAGCCATTAACTTTTACTCCTTTGTTTATTTATTTTCTCCATCATTGCTTTTGTCAACTTACCCTCTTTGTAAAGTTTGGCTGTTCGTTTAATTTCCTTTTCTCTTGCCTTTGGGTTCTTTGCTCCTGAAACATATTTCTTTGGAACACCCTTTTTTGTTTTGGCAACTTTTTTAAACTTTCTTTTTCCTGACACTTTTGGCTGCACTCCTAAAATTTGCTTTTGTTGGCCTTCCTTTTTGACCTTTTTTTTTCATCTTTTCTTTTGCACCTGCTTTTATTCTTTTTCTTTTTGCATGTATATTTCTATATAATGACATTATTTCTTTTTCTTTTTTCTTTTTCTCAGTTTTTCTAAATCAGCTTTTGTAATTTTTTTCTTGTTACCTGCTAATGCTGCAAGTTTTTTCTGTTTAGGACTATATTTACTAAAAGGCATTATTCTGTTAACTCCAAAATATCTGTTAAATTTGGTAAATCTAGTAATGCTCCACTTGATTTATCATAAAATTTATTTTCAAATACTACAACATTTATAGGATTAAAACCTTTTGATGTAATAAATTCATTAACCATGTTAAAATTTTGTTGTTGTTCAACAGATGGTTGTAAACTACTGAACCCACTTAAATTTGGTTGTTTAACATAATTAAATTGTGGAAACCTTTGATTAAATATAGCACTTATTGGTACACCATTAATTTTTGTAATAGGTTCGTTTGCTGTTCCTGTTAAATTTGCTGAACTTGCTAAAACTGAATCTTTATCCTGACCCATTTGTAATTGAGCATCAAATGATGGCTGTGGACTTGCATAAACTGGATCAAATATTCCAAACAGTGGTTTTGGTGGAATAAATTGCTCTTGATTTTCAAACTGTTCTTGAGTTGCAACTGTACCTAATTCTATATTTGGCATCTGTTGACCTAATATTTTGCCTGTTTTTGAATCTATTAATGTTGGCATATTAGTCATTGAGTCTCCCAAGGTTGTTCCTGTTGTGCCAGCAAAATTTAAATTATATTTATCTTGAGCATCTTTCATATCTTGTAAAGTTTCCAGAGCTGATAAAGTTCCTGTTACATTGCCTGCATCATCTGTCATTGTATAGATGTTGTCACCTTGTATTGTAACTCCTGTGCCTTTTGGTCTTGGTTCTTCTGTAGATGGCACTGGTGTTTTAAATATTAAATCTTGCATTGGCTTTTGAGGTTGCAATGGTGCTGCTTCAGATGATATTGTAAATCCTTCTTGCTTCTCTTGTTCAGGTGCTGTAGAACCTAATGATCCAAGAACTGTATCTAAAACACCAAAGACTGATGGAAAAAATGGTTGATCATCTTTGTCGTCTGGTTTGTTTACGTCTGGTGCTGTTAAATTTACTGAACCAAGAACTGAACCTGACTCGCCACCTGCAATTCCACCTATACTTCCAATGGAGTCTTGTCTAGTTTCTTTAGGCGGAGCAGAAAATGTTTCTCTAAAAAAATCTCCTAATTTACCAAACATTGTAATTAACCTCCACCCATAAAAGTTGAAGCACCTATATTATTAAGTTTTTTCATAAGTTCCTCTACAGTTTCTGCTGTAAAATCTAACTCACCACCAGTGTCAGCAAAAAAACCATCGCCCATTTTAAAAATTTTTACACTGTCAAATCCACCACCAGTAAATTCACCTATAAAACCTGTGCCGCCACTTACCTTTTGTACATTTGGTGCTTTTCCTTGCATATTTGCTAAAGCACCAATATTACCCATAGTTCCTGGCATTTAACCCTCCATAATCTTTGGACCACCATGACCAAGTATCTCGTCCATCATACCTCTCATGTCACCACTATCAACTTTCATTATTTTTACTTTTACCTTACCTTCTGATTCGTCCATTTCTTCTTCGTTATTCTCTTCAGGTATAATCATTTCTTGATGACAAAGTAGTAAAAAGTTAACAAGCTGTGAATCAGATAAATCTAATCCTTCTGAATCTCTAGGGAAACCCATCTTTTCCATAAACAACTTTTCGTTCTTTTCCATATCGCCTATTTCTATCTCGTGTTCCATTCTTTTCTCCTTTTAAATTTATTATCTTTTCATCATGGGATTAGGTGTTGGCATCATAGGTTGTGGCATTCCTGTTGGTGCCATTCCAGTTGTTGGTCTCATTTGTGGTTGCATCATTGGAGATGCTCCACCCATAGCACCTAAAATATTACCCATAGCACCTTTTGTAGAATTTGCTTTACTAGCAAGATAATTCATCATGTCTTGTTGTGACATAGCACTTTTCATATTAGGCATAGCTGAAGCCTGTGGTGCTGTAGGTGCCATCATTTTAGGTAAACCACCAAACTCTTGAGGTTTAACTGGTTGTTCTGTTTCACCTCTTAATTGTTGTAATTTATTCATTGAATCTACTTTATTACTTGCCATAATATCTAAAGCAGTATCCATTGAGATGCCTGATTTCATTAAACTGTCTAAAATGATTTTCTCTTCAGCTGTCATCATTGAACCTGTACTTTGATTAGGAATTTTTGACATCATGTCGCTTTCTTCAGCTGTCATCATAGCACCTGTTTTTTTATCAATTTCTGCCATCTAATAACTCCTCTTGTCTTTTAGCATCATTTTTTTCTCTTTCTAATTGTAGTTCCAATTCTAATTCTTTAACTTTATTTTGTAAATCTTGATTTGCTTTCGCTTGTTCAATATCTATATCTTGTTTTGCTTTTGCTTGTTTTATATCAAGGTCTTGTTTAGCTTTTGCTCTATCTATATCCATAGTATTTTTTGTTCTCATTTGAGCAAGTTGTGCTTCTAGTTGTGCAAGTTGTGCTGCATATTCTAGTGGGTTCTGTTTCTGACCTTGCATACCCATTAATGGTTTTATAGCTTCCATTATTGGTGCTTTAGCTACTACCTCTGCTGCCTTTTGACTTATTATCATATCAAGCTGTGGGTCTATATCATCAAATTTAAATTTAGGATCACGGACATCAGGCATATTTGGTAATGTCATATTAATTCCTGCTTGCATTCTTTGTCTGTATAATAATGCTACATGCTCTGCTATGTGTGCTATTAGGATTGGTAATAATCCTCTAGTTCCTTGATTACCACCTAATGATGGGTCTTGTATGAATTGTAGATGAACTGCTATATGTGATTCGTGGTCTTGCTCTGGAAATGCTCTAATAGGTTTGCCATACATAACTGACATATTTTCATCTATAGGATCAAGGCGAGAACCTTTTTCTGGCTGTTTTAGTATCTCATCTATGTTGTTAATTCTTATAGCTTCAAGCATTCTTTTGTTAGCTTCATATTGATCATAAAGTTTAGGATTAGCATTAGCCATTTGTAATATTGCTTGTCCTTGTGCAATTCTTTGTGCTGTACTAAATATATTAGGATCACTTACTGGAATAATATCAATCTTATCATCAAAATCTTTAGCAAATATTATTGAGTTTTTGCCATGTGCTGAAAACTTTACTTCGTCATTTAAATAAACAGCATTTAATTTTGATAATAATTTAAATTCTTGCCCTTGTGAATAATGAAGTCTTTTATGTATAGCACTAAATGCTTTACTGCCTTGCTCTATCAAAGCTACTGTAGAACCTACTGGTGCATTTGGGTTTACATCACCAACATTTAAATCTGCTGTACTTGCAAATCTTCTTCCTGCATCTTGTATTGCGTTCATTAATTGAAATAAAGTTCCTGATGGTTCTTTAAATGGTAATGGCATAATTGCTTTATTTACATCATCTACAGTAGCATCAAGGTCTGCAAACTCGCCTGGGTTTATCTGCATTTCACCACCTGTTACTCTGCCTTTTAACTTAAATCCACCTTGCATATTTGCAAAAGCTGCTGAATCTAATAATGCTCTTAATGCACCTGTTGCAGCTTTACCTAGACCACCTATCATATGATATAAACCAAAACCATAAAATCCAGTGCTTGGTAAAAATTTATAACTTACAAACCAATCCCTTCTTTTCTTTAACTCATCATCTTCGTTCCAGTTTCTTCTTATCGCTACAATTTTTTCAGCATCATAATCAATAGTTACAACGTAAGGTAGTGCAACCAAATCTTTATTATCTACATCTTCTATACCATCTATACCATCAAACTTTTCATATACATGTACTTCAAGTAAAGTCATCATTTCATCGGATGAATCACCATAAGGATCAACACCTTCAATTTTACTTCCTATATCTCCACTTGGGTCAATATCATCAGAAGTATAATCACTTTGTAAATACAAACCAGTTTCTACATATTTATTATACTCGTTCTTAGGCATTCTAATAACATGCGTATATCTTGAAGCTGTATATAAATCTTTACTTTCTGGCGATACTACAAAATCTTCTGCTTTCACAAACTGTGAACATTGTCTATCTAAATTAGAATCCCACCAAACTTTTTTAAAGGTATGACCTATTAATGGTAGTTGAAATAACATTTGATCAAGGTCAGGGAAATATTCAGGCATTTGTTGAGTAATCTGATAGTTCATAAAATCTCTTACTCGTTTGGCTTGTTCTTCTAAATCTTCATTAGGTTCACCAATTATAACTGTTTTAACAGGACCACCACTTGGATATAATTCTGCTATAGCTCTAGCATTAAACTGTGTTGCAGCTTCTGATATTAGTGGGTGTACTACTGTAGATAAACCTCTACTGGCTCTTTGTTCTTCTTCTTCTTCTTGACCACCTGAAGGATCAAGTGTTTCTAAACCCTGTTTGTATCGTTCTTCCCACTCTGATCTTGCTGATTTGTCTGTATCATAACTATGTAAAATTTGACCTGCTTTTTTAATCAGTTCGTTTTCATCTATAGTTTCTGCTAAATTTTCATTAAATGTGGTGTCAACTTCTTTTACTTGGTCTAATGCAGGGTCTCCTATAAGAACTTCATTATCGCCAATATCTTCTACTTGCAAATTATCTGATGGCATACTTTCAGCAAATGGTATTACCTTTGGTTCTTTAGCCATATATGGTCATCCTCTTTTCTTCTCTTACGTCATCTTCGTCGTAATCTGTAGTGTGTGTAATAAACCAGCCTTTTCTTAATCTTAACCATGCTTGTGTGCATGTGTCTACTATATCATCATTATCGCCTGCGGGAAAGACCGAACATATATCAATTAAATTTTTTGCCCACTTTTTCCCTCTTGGGTAAAATATTCTGCCATCTTCTAATAAAGCACTACTTGCATGTGCCCTTGCTATTTTATCTCTATCAGGATTGTATTCTAGCACTGGTATTCCTGCCATCCTTAAATCTTGTAATAAACTTTGACCACTTGCTTTCTTCTCTATTAATACTGCGTCTGGTTGCCAATCTTCGTATGCTTCTTGAGCCAGTTTTCTTAAATCAGGATAAGATACTTTATCATACCACATTTCTATAACGATAGCATTAACTTGTCCATCTCTTTTAAATATTCCCCAAGTTGTTCTTGCACTATAACTGCTTGTCTCTTTAGTGCTAAAGGCTGTATCATAGGATTGTACTACATATTCTATATTTGGTAAATCAGGTTCTGACCATTCTTGCCACCATTCTGCTTTTAATATACCACCACCTTTCGGCATAGGTCTTTGTTGAAGTTGTCCTGCACTCGCATAAGTTCCTAAACTTTTTTCTAATGTTTTTAAAGTTTTATCATCAACTCTTTTTTTCCAAAGCAATTCACCTTCTTTTTCTCTTGGGTCAACAAACCCTAATGATGATTGGGTTGGTGTTGGGTGGTTTTTTTCATATCTTGCAGGCAAACAAAGATGATTCCATTCATTACTTTCATTTGATAATATATGACCAGTTAAGTCATTTTCGTGTACTCTTTGCATAATAATTACAAATGCACCTGTTTTTGGGTCATTTAATCTTGTTTGCATTGCTTGATCCCACCAATCAAGAACACTATCTCGTACTTTTGCTGATTCAGCTTCTCTTACATTATGAGGATCATCAACCACAATTATATCACCACCCTCACCAGTTAGTGCACCATCTACAGAGGTTGCTATTCTTTGACCATTTTTATCGTTTTCAAATCTTTGCTTTTGATTTTGATCTGTTGTTAAATTAAACATATCTCCAAAATAATTTTGATACCATCTACTATCTATTAATCTTCTACACTTAACACTATCCCTTATAGATAATGACCCTGCATAACTAGCATATAAAAATCTTTTATTAGGTTGTACTGTCCAAGTCCAAGCTGGCAAAGCAACAGCAACAGATATTGATTTCATGTGCCTTGGTGGTACATTTATAATTAATCTTTTTATATCACCCTCTACAACTGCTTGTAAGTGTTCGCTAATAGCATCAATATGCCAATTATCGTAAAACTCCCTCGCAGGTTCGATCGCTTGCCAACTATTCTTTGTAAATAATTTAAGAGACCTTTTCATCTTTTCTGCTCTCACTTGGTTCAATGAGTGCAGATTCAAGTGCTCTTTCAATAACATTGAGGTCATTGTTATTAATCCTTGTTAAATCTAATATATGCCTTTGTTCTATAATTGTTTCTTTTTCTATTTTATCTTGCCACCCTGCTTGGTTTTTTAAATAAAATATCATTGATGTATTATCACCTTCTCTAGCTTTATTGAATAAAGCATTAGTAATAGTAGCTATACCTTTATTTTTTCCTCTTTTTATAGCGTCCGAAAACTCCGTAAATTTGCTTTGTTTATCATATATAGTTGTTTCACTGATTCCAAGCACACTTGCAATTTGTGACATAGTTAAACCTTGTGCGGCATATGCTTCAGCTTTTTTACATAGTTGTTCATCAATAACAATAGATGGTCTTCCAACCTTTTTTATTATTTTAATATTTTTTTTTGATTTAGTTATATTTTTCATTAATCTTCTTTATTCTTGTTCCAAGCCATTCCATTACATTAATTGACATTGCCCTTCCACAGGCTTCATATCTTTTTGATGAAGGACAGTTTTCTTTTACCTTACCACGATAAGGTATCTGTGTATAGTTATCAGGAAATCCTTGCAATCTTTCACACTCTATTGGTGTAAGTCGTCTAATTTTTAATTGTTCTAATGCAACACAAGGTTGTCTATTTCCTCCTGTCATTGCATTTAATGTTGGTGATACTTCTTCTTTTCTTACTCTTGCAAAGCCATCTGCAGTATTTGGTTCAAAACATATTACAGAATTATCGGTTATTAAATCTGTAGCTGATTTGTAATCTCTTGCTTTAATTGTTGAACTTACATTATCCTCTACATATCTTCCAAAATCACCAGACCTAAATTTCATTTTTTGATTACTTCCAGTAGAACATTCTTGAGTTTGGTTGGAAGCTCCACCCCCTTCTTTTCTGCACGGAGGATAATTCCATGACAAGCTCTCTTCGTCAAATAATACTTCTGATGCACGTCTCCAGTTTCCAATATGTCCGACAACGAAGACACGCCTTCGCATTTGTGGGATTGCTCTTGGAAATCGTTGTGTTCGTATATATTGAGTGTCAAGAACCCTGTAGGCGAACCCATACCCGCATTCTGCCAAGCCTCCAAGGAATGATCCAAAGTCTTTTCCATTGTTTGATGACAAGACACCAGGGACGTTTTCCCAAAGTACCCACTTGGGATTAAGTCTTTTAATAATGCGTATAAACTCAAGTGCGAGGTTTCCTCTATCTGATTTAATGCCTTCCCTAAGTCCTGCGATCGAGAAGGTTGCACAGGGTGTTCCTCCCACAATAATATCTGGTTCTTTTCCAATGTTTCTTTTTTGGATTTTCGTAAAATCGCCATAATTTTTTACCTTTGGATAATGATATTTTAAAAGTTCTGAACGAAACGGATCAATTTCTGATACACCAACACATTTAAATCCTAATGGTTCCCATGCCACACTAGCACTTTCTATACCACTACATATTGATAAAAATGTAGTTTCATTACTCATTTTTATTGTTTTTCAATGACATAACCTACAAAATCAGAAAATTTAAAAAATAATTTTGGCTTGTATTTTTTTAACAATTTTTTACTTATTGGTCTCTGTATACCTTGTAATGATAATTCTTTATCTATAATGTCCTTATATGATTTTACAGTTTTAGTTTTCTCTGCAAGTGTTAATCTATAGTTTATTAAACCAAAATATCCTTGTTCTGATTCAAGCTTATCAAAAATAATAAGGGCTCCACCTGTATTTAATTTTTCATATAAAGTATCTAGTAAATCACTTCTGTATTTTGGTTCAATAAACATTAATGTTAAGAAACAAACAGCTACATCATAATTTTTATAGGAATATTGTTTAATATCTTGTTGAAATATTTCACCATAATTGCAATTATAATTTTCAATCATTGATTTTTCTTTTTCTATAGCAACTAATTTACAATTTCTGTCTTTCATTATTTCTTTTAGGGAATTACCAATATTACCTGTGCTTGCCCCTAAATCATAAACCAATCCTTCATTTGGTATATAGTGTCTTGCTATATGTACTATTGCTTTGGTACATAATTCATACCATGGTAGTTGTTCTCTAACATGACTTTCAAAATTGTTTGCAACTTCCTTTTCTGCAAATGTCCAAGTTTCTGGTATTTTCATTTTAGTTCCCCCCTGTTTATACAATTAAAAATTCCTGTAATGCTTTTGTAATTATTTATATTCCAATCTGTATTTAACAATTGTTTTAAATTTTCTTCAATATTACTATCTCCTAATTGTAAATTTATATGATTTCGCACTTTAATGTTTTTGAAATATTTTTCATATGCTTTTAATGTAGCATATTTTTGTCTTGGTTTGTTTATTTCAACCCAAGTTGTTCCCTTAAATTCATTTATCATATCTTTATGTAAGTAAGGTATTACAGTTTCTTTGTTATAAAAACTTGCTATATTTTCATTTAATACTTTTTGTGCGTAATTTTTATTACCAAATAAATTTAATCTGAATTCATCTATTTTATCTTTAAAATGAATCATACCTTTTTTACTTATACAATAATGTCCATCTGCTCCAAGACCACTTATTAATATTTTTTCTTTCCTTTCTTTGTAAATATACAACATGGGGTAACTACAAATATAATCTACTTTCTTTTTTGCACCCATAGATTTTAAAAATTTTAAATCTTCTTTTAATGTTGCAA
>VMHT01178759.1_pt1 | contig 10599 bp, 26 predicted proteins | sample 4693611 | NCBI WGS metagenome assembly VMHT01 (sample SAMN12280063, study PRJNA550983) | marine metagenome | isolation source: seawater sampled from same location over 5 years 0.02-0.2 micron viral filtrate | place: USA: collected off the coast of southern California halfway between the port... ...
ACACAGATTTAGAAGTAATTATTAGATCGTCAACAGGAACTGAAACTGTTAAAACATTAACTACTCATTATACAGTAGCTGGTGCAGGTGATGCTAGTGGAGGTTCAATAACTTTCACATCTGGCAACATCCCAGCAACAGGTGAGACAGTAGTTATCAGAAGAGAAGTTCCGCAAACACAAGCGATAGATTATATCGCTAATGATCCATTCCCTGCGGAAAGCCACGAAGAGGGTTTGGATCGAGCTACAATGACTATCCAACAAATGCAAGAAGAGTTAAATAGATCATTTAAAGTATCTAGTACCAACTCAATTACAACACCAGAATTTACAGATGATGCTGCTACAAGAGCATCAAAAACTTTAGGATTTGACAGTACAGGTCAAGTATTAACAACAGTTGCAGATTTTTTACCAGCAGGTGGAGATAGTGCAATGTTTCAATATTCAACAACAACAGCAGACGCAGATCCTGGAGCAGGAAAATTTAGATTAAACAATGCAACAATCTCTAGTGCAACAATAATGTACATAGATGATTTAGAATTTAATGGCACAGATGTTTCAGCATGGGTACAAAGCTGGGATGATGTTACAGGTAATGATACTAACAGAGGAAGAATAAGAATATCAAAAGCAAATACATTAGATACTTGGATGGTATTTAAAGTTACTGGTGCAATTACAGATGCTAGTGGTTATTCAAAAATAACTTTAGTCTATATTGATAGTGCTGGTACTTTTGCTAATGATGATAAAACATTTATTTCATTTGTAGCATCTGGAGAAGATGGAGCAATACCTGGATATTTTTATAAGTTTGATACAGGTACATCTGATGCAGATCCTGGTGCTGGAGAAATAGCTTTTAATAATGGTACATACGCATCTGCTACAGTAATTTTTATAGATGATGCTGATGCTAATGGAGTAACAACATCTACAGATGTTTTAACTTGGGATGATTCAACATCTACTATTAGAGGTAACTTAATGATCTATGACATTAACGATAGATCAACTTATGCAAGATTTAATATAACTGGTGCTTCTACAGATGCAAGTGGCTACAATAAATTAGCAGTTACTCATGTAGCAAGTAATAATACATTTAGTGCTGCTGACGAATTATCAGTACATTTTTCAAGGTCTGGTAATAAAGGAGATACAGGTACAACAGGATCTACAGGAAGCACAGGATCAACAGGTTCTACTGGAGCTGCTGGTACTAACTCACAACTTTCAATGACTTGGAATAACTCAACTTCTGATGCTGATCCAGGTGCAGGTAAAATTGCTTTTAATAATGGAACACTATCTAGTGTATCAATTTTATATGTAGATGATGTGGATGATGCTTCTGCTGATATTTCTAGTTATGTTCAATCATGGGATGACATAGTAAACTCAACAGCAAGAGGAATTGTAACAATAACTAAAGAAGGCACAGCATCTACTTACGCAACATTTAAGGTTTCTGGTACTGTTACTAATGCTAGTGGCTATACTAAAGTTCCAGTAACTCACATAGTTTCAAGCGGTACATTTTCTAATACTGATGGTGTTGGAGTACATTTTAGTTACTCTGGTACTGATGGTTCTGGTATAACAGATGTTGTATCTGATACTTCACCTCAATTAGGTGGAAGTTTAGACACTAATGAACAAACTATTTCAACTGTTTCTAATAGAGATTTAGAATTAGCTCCTAATGGTACTGGTCATGTAACTGTTAAAGGTAATACAAATTCAGGTGCTATTCAATTTAACTGCGAATCTAATTCACATGGTCAAATTGTAATTGCACAACCTCATTCGGCAGCTGTTACTAATACTTTAACTTTACCAGCTGGTTCTAGTTCAACTTTAGTATCTTTGGTTTCAACAGATACACTTACAAACAAAACATTAACTTCACCAAAAATAAATGAAGATGTAGCAGTAACTTCTACTGCAACAGAAATAAATAAACTTGATGCTTTAAGCAGAGGTAGTCTTATTTATGGTAATGCTAGTGCTGCAACAGCAGTTTTAACTAAAGGAAGTGCTGCTACAATATTAACTTCTGATGGAACAGATATATCTTGGTCAGCTCCAGCTGCGGTAGCTGATAATTCAATAACATTAGCAAAGATGGCTTCTGGTACAGATGGTAATTTAATTTCTTATGACGCATCTGGTAATCCTGTTGCAGTTGCTACAGGTTCTGATGGACAGGTATTAACTTCTACTGGTGCTGGATCACCTCCAGTTTTTGAAACACTTGCTTCTGGTGGAAAAATTGGACAAGTATTACAAGACACTCTTGGAACTCTAGTTAGTACTACTTCTGATGGAACTTATGCAGATATAACTGGACTTGCACAGGCAATTACACCTGTTGCAACTTCTAGCAAAATCTTAATTATGGTTTCTTTAGCTGGTATGGTTAATAGCGAAGCTAATGGAATAAACTATTTTAGAATATCTGGTGGAAACACTAACAGTTATCTAGGAACAGATACTGGTGGTGGTGGTGAACAAGCAGCAAATGCGTGGACAGCAAGACGATCTGGTTATCAACAAGGAAATTGTAATTTAATGTTTCTTGATGCACCATCAACAACTTCAGCAGTTACCTATCAGGTACAATGGCAAAAATATAATGGTACAGCTTATCTTAATGCTTCAAATGTTGATAATGCTCAATCGGCATATTGTATGTCAACTATTACAGTTATGGAGGTACTAGCATAATGTTTCACGATATAACACAGGCAATAGTAGCAATTAAATCAGATGCACAAGTAAGTGTTAAAGGAGATGATATTAACCAAATTACTTGGCATGATGACAACCCAACTAATATTACCAACGCACAAATTTTAGCAAAACAAGTAGAGTTAAAAGCTGCTCATGATGCTAAATCATATTCAAGAAATAGAGAAATAGCTTATCCAACATGGCAAGAGCAAATGGATATGCAATACCATGACACAGTTAATAATACTACAACTTGGAAAGATGCAATAGCTAAAGTTAAATCAGACAATCCTAAACCTTAGGATAATAATTTAATTAACATTATTAGTTAATAAGGATAAAAAATATGTGTTGGTTATATAAAAAAAATAATATTAAAATAACAGCAAAATAATTATGACTAAGAAAAAATTTAATTTAAATTTACAAGAACATAATGGAATTAGATTATCTACCCATGAAAAAATTTGTGCTGAAAGAATGAAAACATTATTTAAAGCAATAGATGAAATGCGTAAAGAAATTAAAGAGTTAAGAAGTGATATGTCAAAGGGTAAAGGTGCTATAAATTTATTAATTATAATCGGTGGTTTAGCAGGAGCTTTATTAGGTTTCTTTAAATGGAATGGCTAGGCGTAAAACAGCAACAGTTGGATTAACAAATGAACTTTCTGCTCAAATTAAACTTGCCAAAGACCCAAATATCCTTGTATTTACACCTCTTGGAGGACTTGGACCTATAGATATTGTTACTTTAAATATGACCACAGGTGAGTATAATGCTTATGATGTTAAAACAAAAAATTATAGAAAATCAAACTATAAAGCTAAAGATGGTTATGATAGAAAAAGAACAGGAAGTCTTATTCGTAGACCAAGAACTAAAGAACAAAAAAGATTAAAGGTAAAAATTATTTATGCAGCTATCTCGTAACTTCTCTCTTTCAGAATTAATTAAATCAGATACAGCTATTAGAATTGGTATAGATAATAATCCTAATGCAGATCAAGTAGAAAAATTAAAATTACTTTGTGAAAATATTTTACAACCAGTTCGAGATCATTTTGGTAGAGTTACTGTTACAAGTTGTTTTCGTTCTCCTGAGTTGTGCATAAAAATTAATTCAAGTTTAACAAGCCAACATACTAAAGCAGAAGCGGTTGACTTTGAATGTTTAGGTAAAGACAATGCTGAAGTATTTGATTGGATTAAAGCAAACTTAGATTGGGATCAAATGATCCTAGAGTTTTACACACCTGGAGAACCTAACTCTGGTTGGGTGCATTGTAGTTGGGTTGCTGAGAATCCAAGAAAACAATTATTAAGAGCATACAGAGAAGATGGTAAAACAAAATATAAACCTGTTATAGGTAACGCAAAGGATTTAGTATAATGTGGTTTAGTGCAATAAAACTAGCAATGAATGCTGGAACACATATCTATAAAAAAAAACAAGAAACTAAAATGGCTATGGCAGATGCACAGCACATGGCAGCTACTAAGATGGCTCGTGGAGAAACTGCGTATCAAGGTAAATTATTAGAAGCTAGACAATCAGATTGGAAAGACGAATTTGTGTTGGTTGTGTTGACGCTTCCAATACTAGTAATTGCTTATGGGGTGTTTAGTGATGATCCTGGTGCATCAGCGAAGATAAAAGAGTTCTTTGAACAATTCCAACAGCTACCTTCTTGGTTCACAAATCTTTGGATTTTAGTTGTAGCTAGTATCTATGGTATAAAAGGAACACAAATATTTAAAGGAGGTAAGAAATGAACTTAAAAGATCATATTCCACATTTCTTGGAAGAACATAAAAAAGCAATAGCAGTTGTTGTTGTTATTTTAATTATTGCAATAATTTTATAACAAAAATATATTAAAATAAAAAATGACAATATCTGCTTTTGATCCTAGTTTATTAAGTAACTATGATGAACCTAAATATCTTTTACATTTTCAATGGAAAAATTCTGACACTAAAATTTACAGATATGCTTTAGTAGAAGAGATAGATATATCTAAAATAGATGGCAGATTAAAATTAAAAGAAGATGAAGTAGGATTAACTCAACAAGAAATATGGGAGAAGAAATACAAATGAAAAATATATCTACATCTTATTCACAGCAGTACAGTAAAAAAACAAGTATGTTATCTCAGCAAACTGGTAAAAAAAAGAAAAAAAAATCTAAATATAAAAAGAAAAAGTAATGGCTCGTATTAAGTTTACACACTTTGTACCTCGAGATAAACCAAAAAAAAGACCTAGACGACATAAGAAAAATTTAAATAAATCAGAGAAGAGACAAAAAAAACAAACAAGATATACAGGTGGTGGTAGATAATGACTAAATTAATTATTATTTTATTAACCTCTCAAGCAGAGTTCACAGTTTCCAATAAACTAAATCTTATATATTTACCATTGTTAGAACAAAATAATTGTTTTCAAGCAATAGATGATATAAGGGAAGATATTGCTATTTATGATGACAAATCTAACAGATGGTTATTAAAAAATGGCAATCAGTTTATTGGAGGATTTTGTGAATGAACATTGCAGATTTATTTAAAAAAAATTTTATATTTATACCGGTGGTTGCTTCAATAGTAGTTGGAGGTTTTACTTCTGTAAAATATGTACTTAACTTAACAACAACAATTAATAATTCAGAAGTACAAATTGTAAATCTTGAAAGAGATTTAAAAGTTGCTGAAGAAAAAATTACAGAAATGAATACAAGACTTTCTTCTGCTGAAGCTACATGGCAGATGGCAGAAAATTTATACAGAACTCTTGCTGATCAAGTAAGAGAACATGATTACGATATTAAAGATTTAAACAGATAATGTATGGAGATTTTCAGGATGAATTATTATTTTACAGGAATATTAATTATTATGATTACTCTCCTTGCTCTCTTTGGTGGACCTGCATATCCTAGAAACGAATATCTTAACGAGTATGGTGTAAGATGTGGTGAAATGGAATTTAGAGTTGAAGATAGAAACAATACACAAGATTATCATACATATAACTCAAGTGATTATGATAATGACTCACAAAATTTTAGTATAAGTTTTAGAAAGTATCTAGGTACAGATTGTAAAACATCAAAAGAAAATGTAGCAATCAAACAACAACTAGAATTAATGAAAATGTGTGGTAGAGTAAATAGCAATACAAGTTTAGCAAATAATAAAAATTTTAATTTATTGGTTTCTAAATGCAGAGGTGTTAATCCAGTTAAATTAGATAATAGACCAGAGGATAGTAAAAGTTTGTGGGATTCTATGAAAGATGATTATAAAAAAGAGAACCCAGATGTTAAACTAATGGGAGATAGTATTTTATTAATGCCTAAAGATATTAATAACAAAAAAATAATTCTTCCATTGCCAAAACCAAAAAAATGAAGATAAACGAAAACACATCATTGAAAACAGACATGAAAACATTAATCATGATTGTTATGGGTATTGCTATTGCTGTTTGGACTTACGCAGAAATCAATGCCAGAATAGTACACCTTGAAACTTCTAAACAATTAATGGAACAAGACTTACTTGAAGCAAGTACACAGAAGCCAATCGATCAGGAACAGTTTATGCTTCTGGAGGATCTATATAAAACAGTAGAAAAAATTGAAACTAGAATAGAAGATATGATGCACAATAAAGTTAATATAGAATTTATAACTAAACAATTAGAGAAAGCATTAAAAGATATAGAAAAATTAAAAGACAAACAAAGAGAATTTTCTAATGGTAATGGACATGGTTGAAACAATAATAGCTTTACTAATGATAGTTAATCATGAGATTAAAGAACATAGAATACAACCTTCTATGTCAGAATGTTTGCGTGGTAAAAGAATTGCTATGCGTGAATCAAAAGATCATATAGAATATAAATGTATTCGTAGTAAAGCAGAAATAGAAATTTATATGGGTGAAAAATCAATTAAAAAATTAATATTAGAATAATGGCTATAGATTATAGAGGTGAAAAATTTGCAGGTTATAATAAACCAAAGAAAGCTAGAACTAAAACTAAAAAGTTTGCTGTATTAGCTAAGTCAGGCAACAAGGTAAAGCTCATTAGATATGGAGATGCTAACATGACTATAAAAAAATCTGATCCAGCTAGAAGAAAATCCTTTCGTGCTAGACATAGATGTGCTACAGCAACTAATAAATTAACCGCAAGATATTGGAGTTGTAAAAAATGGTAGACAGATTGTTATTAAAATTTTTTGGTTGGATTGATGATCAATTTGAAAAAGTAGAAGATGTTTTAACTTTTAAATTTTGTAATTGTAAAAAAAAAAATAAAAAAAAGTGAAAGTAATTGTTTTAATTATGCTGATGTGTAGCACCACACCAGGTAATAAGTGTCAAACTATTCCTACACCTCAAGTACAATTTAATAGTATGTATGATTGTACAGTTTATGGATATAAATATTCAGAAGAACTTATATCTAATTTAACTCCAGAATTTGTAAATAAATATGGAGCTTACACTAGGTTTATGTGTGAAAAAAAACAGATTATTTAAGGCGACCATATTTCAGATCGCCTTTATTTAAACTATTCTTCTTTAGTTTCGTATGTCATAGGTAAGTGTCTAATCTTACTTGGTGTTTCTTGTAAAGACTCTTGAACTGCTAACTTACATTGTAATTCAGCTTCAACTCTATCTTTACCTCTACCCCAAGCATGAATTAATCCTCTATTGCCTATTGCATGACAAATAAAAGATTTATTATTTTTTTGTTTTTTCATTTTACCTCCTATTTTTTTTTATTTACCCATTATACCACATTGGGTTTTTCAAAATTTTCAAAAAAAAGTTTTTATTAAAAAGTAGAGCAACAAAATTTTAGGGTGTTACAGAATAGGTGCGACACTAAAACATTTTTTGCGTTTTTAACGAATTTTTGATAAGAGAAACAAATGACAGATATAATCAAAGACTAAACAATATATAAAATCAAATGAAAAAAAATAAAACTTGGGTTAGATCAAAAGAACAAATATTAATTTGTGGCTACTGTGAAGTATGTGGTAAACAATTAATGAGTGATAAGGGTAATTGGATAGTCAACGCAGAGAAAAAAAAGTTTTGCCATAATGGTAAAGATGAGTTATGCTTCAACCAATACATTAACAATAGGAAAAACAATGACAGGTTATCACAAAACAAAGTCAGGTAAGACAGCTAAAAAAGGTTTGTACTATAATATAAACAAAAGAAAAAAAGCTGGTACAAGTAGATCAAAAAAAAAATCTACTATTAGTTCTAAGTCTTACAAGTCTATGCTAAGTGGTTTTAAGAAATAGTATTTTTTAATTCTTGAAACTCTGACCAAATGCTTTGACTAGCATCCCAAAATCTTCGTTTGTCTTTCTTCATTTCAATAGAATGTAAAACTGTTGTATGATCTTGATTAAAATATTTACCTATATCTGTAAGGTTTAAATTATATCTTTCATATAAAAGATTATGAATAATGTTTCTTGCTCTAACCAAATCTTGTGTTCTAGTTCTACTCATTAAACTTTTTTTGTGAACCTCATAACGAATACAAATTTTATTAATAATACTTTCAACAACTCTTGCACTAGGTTTAGCAAATGTATAACCTACAATCTTTCTTGGTTTATAAGATTCTGGATTTTTTTTCTTAGTATGTAATTTTGCTAATTTGTAACCATTTTTAAATGCGTTTTTATATATTTTTTTTTCTTTAAAAGTTAGATCACGATAGTGTCCAGCTTTCATGGCAAGTTTAATTTCAGTAAATATTTTATTTTTGGTCATAGATCCCCCTCATATTCCTTCAGTTTTTTTTTAATAATAATTAATAACTATCTAGCTGTCATTAATTCTTCTCTGCACTCAGCTACTTGTAAATGTAAGTTATAGCTTTCAGCTTTTAACTTATTAGCTTTGTGAACTGTTTGGACATATTCCTCACTTTTCTTTCTTTGTTTGTCCATCAGTTTCTGCAGACGATTTTTTATTTTTACCATCTTGCTCCTTTATCACTTTTGTAAAATTAATTTTTAAATCATTAATTTTAATTTCTACAAATTCACCCTCGGTGCTAGGGTTTGCAGCTTTCTTCACGTCATCAAAGCGTTCTTCTAATATAAAATTAGCTTCACCATGCTTTAATCTCTTATACTTATCCATTTTTATCCTTTTTGGCAACCTCTTTTTTGTGTATCTCTTTGGTCATCTTATTATATATACTTAAATCTGTATAATTGTCGGCTTTAAAATTTTTTGTTGATCTATATAATTTTAATGCCATCATTAATTGACCTACTTGGTGTGGTTTTACTCGTTTTTTTAAACTACTAGCTAAGATAATAGTAAACATTTCTGCTAACATAATAAAATTTTCTTGATAATTACCATAATCTTTTTGACGATCATCAATAATTTTTTTCTCAATCTCTTGATCTATATTTGTAATTTTCTTGTCCATATTTTTTTTGTGTCCTGGAGAGGAAAACTACCGAAAGGGAACTAGAAAGAAAAAACCCCTCCAAGACTTATATAAGTTAATTAAAACTTATATGATTGTTTGTTATCATAAGATGGTTTTTTTTGAAACCCCTTATTTTGTGGTGCAGCTTTAGATGAACCACTTGCATTATTGGGAGTCATTTTAATAGTAATTCCCTCCAAGTTTCCTTGCTCATCTTTGTTATTCCAACCTGCTTGATTCCACCAAACTCCATTTACATTGACACCAATGGTCCACTTCTTGCCTTCAGGTGCATTTGTATTTGGTGGTGCAACCCAATCAGGATGATTGTCAGCTGTCTTATTTTCGTTAGGTACTAAGTTTACCCATATTACATCTTCACTCATGTTTACTCCTTTGTTATTTCCCAACTTTATTGTTGAGCATTATTGTTATCTAACTTGATCTTATGAGTTCCAGCTATATCTGAAACTTGTCTATAAGCTCTCAAGTTATTTTTAATTAGATATTGAATCTGATCTTTATATTTGTCTCTAACCAAATTGAATTGTTCAATGGTTTTACAATCTTTGATATGATTCTTTATCTCTTCTACATCCACATTATCATCTTCATATTGTGGGTTAGCTTCTACAGATTTCTCTGAAGAATTTTGTTTAAATGGTTGTGCGTTGTAGCCATCTTCTAAATCTAATCCTGTTTTTAAATTTAAAGCATTTAGAAAAGCATACTTTCTAGCATATGACATTGCTTGACCAGTACCAAACTTATCTAATCCACCCATAGCAGTACACCCATCAATCATTACAAAATTATCTGGTGCATCAACGTCATGTATCTTCATTGTACAAGTAACAATCACACACTTATCATTAACTTCTGTTACATAACTGCAAGTAGGATATAATCCATTACCTAGTAACGCTTCCATTGATACCCTTAATACATCATCATGTAAAAGAGGGTTAAAGTGCATACCTTTTACTTTACTTGCTTTCTTTACTGAACTTGCTGTATTACAAGCATTGTGTAGTTTCTTATATATGTTGTTCATATTTTTATTCCCCATAGTTTAGTTATTAATTTTTCCTGATCTTTAGTTAAATCTTTATAGTAAAAGAAATGATCCATATCTGGCGGTTCGCACATCAAAGCTAACTTATCTATGCTACCTTCACAAAACATAATCATCTTTTCCCACAAAAGAATCTTCTCAACCATTTTAAAATAAAGATATTCTAAATGATCTGGCTTCAACAACTCATGGCTAGAATCAAAAACCTTTGACCCCTTATCGTTTACATAAACGAGGTAAGGTATTTTTTTTGTTGCCATATAGTAGAATGAAGT
>VMHT01184217.1_pt1 | contig 10599 bp, 11 predicted proteins | sample 4693611 | NCBI WGS metagenome assembly VMHT01 (sample SAMN12280063, study PRJNA550983) | marine metagenome | isolation source: seawater sampled from same location over 5 years 0.02-0.2 micron viral filtrate | place: USA: collected off the coast of southern California halfway between the port... ...
AAAAACTACATACAGTATCAATCAAAGTAATATTAAAATTCAGCTAAATCAAAATAATAAAATTAAATTAATAAAACTATATGATGAACATAATATATTTATTTTACCTTCTTTTACTGAAGGTCACCCAATGGTTTTACTAGAAGCTTTATCACGAAGGAGACCCGTTATTATTTTTGAAGAAATAAAACATGTAATTGGTGACAAAAAAGGAATTTTTGTATCAAAAAGAAACTTTTTAAGTTTGCTAGGAACACTTAATCATATTAAAAAAAATTATAAAAAAATTCAAAAAGATATGAAAAAAAATAAACTTCCAACAAATAAAGAATTTATAGAAAAATTTATTAAGTTGATTAATGAATTTAAATAGGAGAGGTGGCCGAGTGGTTGAAGGCGCACGCTTGGAAAGCGTGTAAACGGGCAACCGTTTCAAGGGTTCGAATCCCTTTCTCTCCGCCACTTGAATAAGACTCATAATGAACACTAAACAATAACAATTACCAGCATTAAACGTCCATATTGAGTCTTTCGAAGAATTTTTTAATGTTTGACGATTCACCGAGTGGTAAAGTGAAGCAATTTAAAGCGAATTTGATTCGTTTTAATTTTTTATAATAAAAAAAAGGGGGAAACATGAAAGCAATCTCAGGATTAACTTCAATGTTTGATAGCTTAACGAAAGTAGTAATATCACTACTTGCTTTAGGTATAGCAGTAAGCTTACTTGGTGGAAATGTTCCATTTGTAGGTGAAATTGCCAGTAATATTATTGGATTAGTACAAAGTTTAGGTGATGCAGGAATCGTCGGCTTAATAGCTGCGATTGTCATTCTAAATCTTTTTAAATAAGTAAATAAGAAGCTACTTCCCTCGATTTAGCTTACACAATAATCACCCTAGACAAATTGTTTAGGGTGATTAAATGAAAGGAAAATTTTATGTTAAATTGGCTATCAACAATTACAAAATATTTAAATAAATTTTTAGAAGTTGGAATATTACTTTTGGCAGTTTCAATTATAGCAGAATTAGTTTTTGGCCCAAATGTTGCTTTTTTTGGGACGCAAGTCACTAAAAACTTGGTTAGTTTACTTAATACTCTTGGTGAACAAGGAATAGCAGCGTTAATTATAGTTTTTGCAGTAATATTTGCATATAGAAAATTATTAAAATAACTCGGTAGCTTTGATTATTATCCACATTCAATCATAAAGAGTGAAAACAAAAAAGACGAATCAAGTATAAATAATCTAAGAGGTGGTGGAGGGAGACTAAAACCACCTCGGTATTAAATTCTTTTAATGCCAATTACTTTTAAACCAGCAGTTTTCTCAATAATTTTAATAGTCTTAAGTATGTTCATTTGAATAGTTTTTTTCATTGGCCCATATGCATGTATTAACTCTTTTTTAGATAAAGCGACTGCTACATGTCCCTTCCAGTAGATGATATCATTTTTTTTTATATTTTTTAATATGATATTTTTTTTGAAGTATTTAATTTGGTCTTTGGCATCTCTAGGACAAAATTTATTATTAAAATTTAAAAAAATTTGTATCAAACCAGAACAATCAATGCCTCTAAAAGATTTTCCTCCCCACTTATATTTGATGTTTTTAAAAATATTAATTTTTCTAAAAAGGTTTTTTTCTTTATATGAAATTATCTTAACATCATTTTTATTTATCCATCCTTTTTCAAATTTTAAAAAGTTAGATTTTTTATCAGTTACTCTAATTTTAGAATTGAAAGTAAGCTCAGTTAATTTTTTACTATAAGGAAACTTATATATTTTCGCTTTTAAAATATTAATTTTATGCGTTGGTTTTAAATAGGGGTAGAATATTTTATTTTGTATGAACCCTTTATAATTATCTTCTTTAATTTTAATTTTAAGCCATTTTCTTGATCTTTTTATGATTGAAAAACTCTCTCCATAAATCATTTGAGAAACAACTTCAGAATTTATAGAAGATTTTTTATAAAGATTAACAACTGGAAAAGAATTAGTAAAATATTTAGTCATTCAAATTCATTTTATTTCTTATCAAGTAAAGCAATATAAGAGATGGTATTACCATTCCGGCCGTGATTATAAAAAATATTCCCCAATCTCCATTTAACCAATCGACTAAAGCACCAGAAGATGCAGCTAGTGTTGTCCTGCCAGCTGTTCCAATTGAAGCAAGAAGAGCGTATTGTGTAGCAGTGTAAGTTCTGTCCACAAGCATTGAAATAAACGCAACAAATGCAACAGTAGCAAAAGCAGCTGCTATATCATCAAATATAACCGCAATAGCGAATAGTAGTTCCGACTTGCCTGACCATGCTAAAACAGAAAATAATAAGTTTGTTGATGCCATTAATATACCAGACAGAAACATTGCTTTTATCACGCCAGAACGAATTGCAAACAAACCTCCGAGTAGGGTAAAAACTACAGTAGTGATCCACCCAAGTCCTTTGGAGTAAAGAGCAATATCAGACTTTGTAAAACCTATCTCTTTGTAAAATATTACGGACATTCTACCTAAAAAAGCTTCTCCAATTTTAAAAAGAAAAATAAATCCCAATATCGCTAATGTAATTTTAAAACCATTTTTTTTAAAGAAACTTATTACTGGGCCAGCCACCGTACCAGTTATCCATGCAACAGATTTTGTTATAAAATTTGAAGAACCAAGCTTATCTTCAATAATTTTATCTGTCTGTTTCTGAGATTCTTTCCTACCTGTTGGTTGAGGCTCATTTATAAACATTAGCCCTATGTTACAAGCTATAATAACAATGCCCAAAACTAGAAAGGAAATTTGCCAATAGTTTTCAAATCCTGCTTTTTGGAAAAACTCAGCAGCATTGAGAGCTATAACTCCACCTAATTTATAGCCAGTCCACCATCCAACAACAGCCATAGCAGCACCAGCTTGCATTGATTTGCCTTCGTGCTCTCCAATTTGTTCAATTCTTAGTGCATCAACAGTTATATCTTGAGTGGCAGACGCAATAGCAATAACTAAACCTATACTTATTACTATAGCTAAATTTGCAGTCGGATTTATTAAACTCCAGCTAACTAAACTCACTAAAATTATAGATTGCATAGCAACAATCCAACCACGTCTATGGCCAATCTTATTTGTCAACCAAGGTATTCTTACCCTATCTACGATAGGTGCCCAAAGATAATTAAAAGCATAGACTGCAAATATTAAACCTGCCCAACCGACTGTAGTTCGACTTAGACCATCTTCTTTTAACCAAAGACTTAAGCTGCTTCCAATTATAACCCAAGGGAAACCACTTATAATTCCTAATAATAAAATTTTATACATTCTTCGATCAAAATAAACTGAGAATGTTTCTGAGAGTGTTTGTTTTTTATAAATTTCCATAATTTAATTCCTCCAAAAAGATGGAAAGAATAAAACTAAAACAGCAAATAATTCTAATCTTCCTAACAACATGCCAACTGCTAAAATCCATTTTGATAAATCTGGAATTGATTTATAGTTTCCATTTGGACCAATCATATCACCTAAACCAGGTCCAACATTTGATATAGCGCTAGCAGCACCTGAAATAGCTGAGAGAAAATCAAGTCCAGAAATTGATAAAAGCATAGCTATAATCAAAAATATAAACAAAAAAGAAAAAATAAAAATTATCACGGAGTTCATGAAGTTATCTGATATTTTTTGATTATTATACTTGGTAATAATTATACTGTTTGGGTATATTAACTTTTTTATTTGATTAATAAAAAAAATAAATAGCATTTGTAATCTAAAAATTTTAATACCACATGCAGTCGACCCAGCACACCCACCAATAAACATTAAAAAAAGAAAAAAAATTAGAGAGAATTTTCCCCATAAACCAAAATCATCTGTTACATATCCTGTTCCAGATAAAATAGAAATAACATTAAAAGAAGAAATTCTAATTTTATCTAAGACACTGCTCTCATAATTAATGAATAACAAATAAATAAACATAATTATTACAGAAATTAAAATAAGATATATCAACCCTCTAATTTGAACATCTTTAAAAAAAATTATTTTATTCCCTTTCACAAACTTTAAATATGAAATGAAAGGGATACTTCCTAAAACAATAAAAATACTCGCTATGATCTCTATATTTGAATTTTTAAAAAAACCAATAGAATCATTATGTGTTGAAAAACCGCCTGTGGCTATTGTTGTCATAGCATGAGAAATACTGTCAAATATTGACATTCCAAACAACCAATAAAATATTCCACACGATAAAGTTAAAATTAGATAAGTTGAAATTATTATAGCAGCCACCTCAATTGTTCTCGGTAATATTTTTTCAGTGCTATCTGGTCCCTCCATCTTAAATAATTGCATTCCTCCAACTTTCAATAAAGGCAAAATTGTAATTGCCATTACAATTATTCCTATTCCTCCTAGCCATTGCATAATAGCTCTCCATAACAAAATACTTTTAGGACTATTATCTAAATTAGAAATAATTGTTGCACCAGTCGTTGTTATTCCTGACATGCTTTCAAAAAAAGCTTCACTAAAAGTAAATTCTTTAGGTGATAAAAGAAAAGGTAAGCTTCCAAATACCGCAACGGTTAACCATGCTAAAGTAGAGAATAAAAAAGTCTGTCGTAGATTTAATTTAAATTCTTTCTCTAAATTAGCTAAGATGAATAATATTCCAATAAAAATTGTTACAATTGAAGAGGATACAAAACTATGGCTATTTTCCTCATAAACTAATTGCATCAGATATGGGACTAACATAAAGGCACCAAGAACAACCAGCAGTATTCCAATCAAGAAAAAAACAGTTTTGTTTGTAGCCATAGTGTTTAAGATTATTTAAATGCTTATAAAATTCAACTTAATATCTTGTAATTATATCTGTATTTTATACATAAAATTTAATAAACCATAGTTATGCTTGATAACAACTTAATTCAATCAACATCTTCCTGGCCTTTTGTAGAAATTCGTAAACTTTTAAATGATAGAAAAGATTTAATAAAGCGCAAAAACAAGATCACATTTCAAACCGGATATGGTCCAAGTGGCCTTCCTCACATTGGAACATTCGGTGAAGTTGCCAGAACAACAATGATGATTAATGCACTAAACCATATTCAAAAAATTGATCATGAACTCATTACATTCTCTGATGATATGGATGGTCTAAGAAAAATTCCAGAGAACATACCTAATGATGAAATTTTAAAAAAAAATTTAGGAAAACCTTTAACAAATATACCTGATCCATTTGGAAAATTTAAAAGTTTTGGTGAACACAATAATGAGATGCTTAAAGAATTTCTTAAAAAATTTAATTTTAAATTTATTTTTAAAAGCTCAACTGAGAATTACAAAAGTGGAGTTTTCAATAATTCATTATTGCGGGTTTTAGAAAAATATGAAGATATTATTAATATAATTCTTCCAACGCTCAGAGAAGAACGTAGAAAAACTTACTGTCCTTTCTTACCTATTTGTCCAAAAACTGGAAAAGTTTTAGAGATACCATTAATAGAAATGGACAAAAAAACAGGCAAGGCGGTGTTTGATAATGAAGGTGAAAAAATAGAAACAAACATTTTAGATGGTAATTGTAAATTACAATGGAAAGTTGATTGGGCCATGAGATGGTTTACTTTTGATGTTGACTTTGAGATGTACGGTAAAGATTTAACTGAAAGTGCAATTTTATCAAATAAAATTTGCAGATCATTAGGTAAAACACCTCCTAATGGATTTGCTTACGAATTATTTTTAGACGAGAAAGGTGAAAAAATTTCAAAATCAAAAGGAAATGGAATTTCAATTGATCAATGGCTGAGATACGCCTCACCAGAGAGCCTATCACTTTATATGTACCCGAATCCAAAAAGAGCAAAAAAACTTTACTCAGAAGTAGTTCCAAAAACAGTTGATGAATATTTAATAAATATTGAAAAATTTTCCAATCAAAAAGACAAAGATCAAATTTTAAATCCAGCATGGCATGTTCATAATGGAAAACCACCTAAAGAAAAAATAGTTATGTCTTTTTCAATGCTGTTAAATTTAGTTGGGTCAAGCAACGCAGATAATAAGGAAATTTTATGGAAATTTATTAATAAATTTCATAAAGAAATTAAACCTAGTGAATATCCTATTTTAGATGGATTGACTAAGTACGCTATTAATTATTTTAAAGATAAAGTTGAGCCTAATAAAAAGTTTAAAATACCAAATTCAGAAGAAAAAAAGGCATTAGAAAATTTAGTTTTAAAATTAAAAGAAATTGATCGGCCTTTAAAGCCTGAAGAAATTCAAACTTTTGTATATTCAGTTGGCAAAGAAAATGGGTATGAAAAAAATCTAAGAGATTGGTTTAAACTCATTTATGAAGTTGTTTTTGGAGAAGAAAATGGTCCAAGAATGGGTTATTTTATAAGTTTCTTTGGACTTAACGAAACAATTGAACTAATTAATGAAAAGATAAAATAAAAAATGTTTTCTATTTTAAGACCTTACATATTTTCGCTAGATCCAGAAGTAGCTCATGATTTAGCAATTAAATCATTAAAAGCGAATTTTTTACCCAAAAGCCTCTTTGATGTTGTCGAAGAAGAAATTTTAGAGACAAAATTATTTAATAAGAAATTACCTAACCCAATTGGACTAGCCGCTGGTTTTGATAAAAGTGCCGAAGTTTATAATTCTTTATTTAAATTTGGCTTTGGCTTTATTGAAGTGGGCACTGTGACTCCTAGAAGACAGTTGGGAAATCCTAAACCAAGAATATTTAGACTAGAGAAAGATCAGGCATTAATTAATCGACTAGGGTTTAATAATCATGGTTCAGAAATTATATTTAAAAGAATTTCGGAAAATCAGCCTGATGGTTTTTTGGGAATAAATATTGGACCAAATAAAGAGACAAAAAACAAAGAAGAAGATTATTTTACGTGCCTATCAAGACTTTCAATGAACGCTGGTTATATAACAATTAATATTTCATCACCAAACACAGAGGGACTAAGAAATTTTCATAACCAAGAAGAGATGAAAAAATTGTTAATTGGATTAAATAAAATTAAAAAAGACAAAAAAATTGAACAAGCAATAGCAATTAAAATTTCTCCTGACATCGGTGAAGGTGAAATTGGGCAAATAGTTGAATTAGTTAAAAGTCAGAAAATACAAGGTATAATCGTATCTAACACAACAGACAATAATCGAGAAAATTTATCTGATATTAAAAAAAATGAGGTTGGAGGTCTATCTGGTCAACCATTAAAAGACATCTCAACAGATTTGATAAAAAAATTTTATAAAGAAACTAAGGGTGAGATTAAAATTATAGGTGTAGGAGGGGTCGACTCCGGTGAAAGCGCTTTTGAAAAAATAGCAGCTGGCGCGGATGCCGTTCAATTATATACTGGCATGGTTTATAAAGGCCCGTGCATTGTAAAAGAAAGTAAAAAATAGTTAATTTCAATTTTAAAAAAAGAAAACCTTAAGAACATAAGCGAAGCAGTTGGAATTAACGCTTGACCCCAATATCAACAAGAATTATATAGCACTAGGAAAAATTATGTCTAAAAGATGCGAATTAACAGGAATATCACCTCTAAAAGGTAACAACGTTAGCCACGCTAAGAATAAAACTAAAAGAAGATTCTTACCTAACTTAAAAAAAGTAATTTTTAGAAGCGATATTTTAAAGAAAAATATTAAACTTAATGTAGCTAACGCTGCTTTAAGAACAGTAGATTTCAAAGGCGGTTTAGATAAGTTTCTTAAGTCTGCAAAAAATATCAAGCTGTCTAAAAAAGTCAAAAAACTTAAAGCATCAATATCAGCAAAGTCTTAATTTTTTGATGACTTTATTTTATAAACTATCAGTTTTAATGGGCGTAGTTGTAGTTGCTTCAAACTACTTAGTTCAATTTCCAATTCAATATTTTGGCTTGAATGAAATATTGACTTATGGTGCTTTTAGTTACCCAATTACTTTTTTGATCAGTGATTTAGCTAATCGAGCATATGGAAAAGTAGTAGCAAGAAAAATTGTATACCTAGGTTTTGCAATTGGAATTTTTTTGACTTTATTTGTATCAACTAACTTTTCAGATATAATTTCTGTAAGAATAGCCATAGGTTCAGGCGTAGCATTCTTCATCGCACAGAATTTAGATATTCAAATCTTTGATTACCTAAGAAAAAAAGTATGGTTTGTTGCTCCATTAACATCATCAATTTTAGGCTCTGTAACAGATACATTGCTATTTTTCTCAATTGCTTTTTATGCGACTGGAATTCCATGGGTATCCTTAGCTTTTGGAGATTTAGCGGTTAAGCTGTTCATTGCTTTAACAATGTTAATCCCATTTAGACTGCTAATTTATAAGATTAAAGATTTTTCAGATGACTCTATTTCTAGAGTTTGAAACTAATGAATTGTAGTTTTTTTCTCTACAAATAAATCAGTAAGTTGATTAATCATAACATCACCTAAATCTTGCACATCTGTAATTTTTACAGCTTGATTATAATATCTTGTAACATCATGACCAATTCCAATTGCCAGTAATTCAATATTTGTTTTATTTTCAATCCACTTAACAGTTTTCTTTAAATTTGACTCTAAGTAATCACTAGTATTAGTTGAAAGAGTAGAGTCATCTACAGGAGCTCCATCAGAAATTACCATTAAAATTTTTCTGTCTTCTTTTCTTCTATTCATTTTATTGTAAGCCCACTTTAGAGCCTCTCCATCAATATTTTCTTTTAGTAGTCCTTCTTTAAGCATTAATCCCATATTATTTTTCGCTTGTCTCCACGGGGTATCAGCCGATTTATAAACAATATGTCTAAGGTCGTTCAATCTTCCAGGAAAAGTTGGTTTTTCATTTTTCATCCACTTTTCTCTAGATAAACCACCTTTCCAATGTTTAGTTGTGAAACCAAGAATTTCTACTTTCACAGAACATCTTTCTAAAGTTCTTGAAAGAATATCTGCGCAGATGGCCGCAACTGAGATGGGTTTTCCTCTCATAGAGCCTGAATTATCAATTAAAATTGTAACTAGAGTATCTTTAAATTCTATATCTTTTTCTTTCTTAAAAGTTAAAGAATTAAGTGGATCCATAATAATTCTTGGAAGTTTTGAAGTATCTAGCATACCTTCTTCAAGATCAAAATTCCAAGATCTATTTTGCTTTGCTAATAGTTTTCTTTGTAATTTATTCGCTAGTTTTGAAATAAAATTTTTTAATTGTAATAATTGTTGATCTAAATTCTTTCTTAATCTTATCAATTCCTCTGCATTTTCAAGATCTTCTGCTTTAATTGTCTCATCAAATTCTTCTGTATAAGTTTTGTAATTAATATCACCCAGCGTACTTTTGCCTTTCTTTTTTAAATCAGATTGAGAGCTATCTTCAATTTCAACATCCTTTTCTGCTTGGTCTGACTCCTTGGCTTCATTTTCTAGGTCCGGCATGCCTGAGTCTATCGACATTTCCTCTTGTTTGTCCTCTTTTTCTTTTGCCTGTTTATCTTGGTTGTCTGGTTTGTTTTGCTTATCATCGTTATTTTTGTCATCATCTTTTTTCTCTTCTTCGTCTAAATTTTCATCCAAATTCATATTAGAAATTAGTTCAGAAATCAGAGAATTAAATTTTTTTTGGTCTAATGTGGCCTCATTTAATTGACCAATTTTGCCTTTGAATTTTTCATTTAAATCCTTCTTGTATGATTTAAGTTTCTTATCAATTTGACCATCATTTTTAAAATCAAGAAATTTTGTTCTAAGATAGTTCTCAAAAGCCTCAATTATCCTATCTTCACTATTTTTTAAATCTAATCCAGAAATTCTCTCTTGATAAAATTTTTCAATATTGTTTTTAACACCTCTAAAATAACTAGTTCCGATTTTTTCACATCTTATCTTTTCTGAGATTTCGTAAAGTTTTTTAGAAATATTTCCTGTAGGTTCATATTGTTTAAATGTATTGTTATTTGAAAATCTAAAATTCAATGATTTTGAATCTGCCATGGCTCTGATCTGATCAAAATTTAATTTATTATTTACTTGATTTAATTCGGGTAATTTAATTGAATTTTTTTCTGATTTTGGTGTTTGATTTCCAAAAGAAACTTCTATTTTTTCGGAGTTTGAAATAGATCTTACTGTAGAACTAATAGCTGTTTTAAAATCTTCAAATTTTTCTTTTTTATTATCCACTTTACAAAGTGATATTAATAGATGACTCTGGCAAGTCTTCACCAAAACATCTTTGGTAATATTCCGATATTATTTTTTTTTCCAATTCATCACATTTATTTAGAAAAGTTACTCTAAATGCATATCCTTGATCTTTAAAAATACTTGTATTTTCAGCCCAATGCAAAACAGTTCTCGGGCTCATTACGGTAGATATGTCTCCATTAATAAATCCTTTTCTAGTTAGATCGGCCACTTTAATCATATTTGATAATAATACTTTTCCATCTTGATTATATAAAATTTTATTTTTAGCCAAAACAATTTCTTACACTTTATCAAAAGATAGATAATTTAATGTAGAAACAATAT
>VMHT01015209.1_pt1 | contig 10598 bp, 17 predicted proteins | sample 4693611 | NCBI WGS metagenome assembly VMHT01 (sample SAMN12280063, study PRJNA550983) | marine metagenome | isolation source: seawater sampled from same location over 5 years 0.02-0.2 micron viral filtrate | place: USA: collected off the coast of southern California halfway between the port... ...
ACAAACCACAATTAGTAGACTCGGCAGCAATGCCCTACTAAAAATAGGTTGCTCCCATCCTCTTCTATAGTGTGAGGATGGGGGCTTTTATTTTACATGATTCCAATAGCAGACCTGTCTTTTAAATTCCACGAGCTATTCGTGTCTAATCCTAATGTGTATGGTCAAACATCACTTACAGGTAAGACACGAAATCGTGACGGTAAAGCAGATTCAAAATCATTCTTAGTAAAAGAAGCTATTAACCCAACAGTATGGGAATCACACCTTAAAGGTGAACGAATTATTGGCTGCACTCCACTTATCAACGAAGACCAAGTACGCTGGGGCGCACTAGATGTAGATGTATACCAAGATTCTAAAACTCTAGAAAGTATTATCAAACAAGTTCAAGAATCTAAACTACCTTTTGTAGTTTGCAGATCTAAGTCAGGAGGAGCGCATGTATACTTATTTTTCTCTGAAGATATACCTGCCTACAATGTTATTGACAAACTAAAGTCTTTCTCTGCGTTTTTTGGTCAAGGTGCATGTGAGATATACCCCAAGCAACCCAAGATAGGCGATCGCAAAGACAACAGTAAATACGGCAACTGGATTAACATGCCCTACTCTGGTAATCCCACGTTACAGTATGGCTTTGATAAAGAAGGCAATGCACTTAATCCTGAAGAGTTTATTAACTACGCACTAACACAGCAGCTAACCAAAGAAGACTTTGAACAACTATCTGTTCCAACTTCAGGTAAAGATATACTACCTGAAGGTCCTCCGTGCCTTAATTACATATTTCAAAAACGTACACAACACAGCGAGTCTCGCAATGTCACACTATCAAATGTAGCTGTGTATCTAAAAAAAGCACAGCCTACTGATTGGAAACATCGTCTTATGCAGTTCAATCGCAAGTTCTCTGAGCCGCTTGAAGACAGAGAAGTTGAGGCTATTATAAACTCCTACGGTAAAAAAGATTACAAGTATCAATGTTCTAGTCAGCCATTATGTAAATACTGCGACGCTAGTTTGTGCGGACAACGTAAACACGGGATTGGCGGAGAAGAATTTCTACCTAACAATCGCTCTCTTATACAGTTAAAAAGTGAACCACCTTTATGGTTCTTAACTCTAGACGACGCAGAGTTACAGCTTACTACTGAACAGTTTGACAACTTTAACCAGTTTAACCAAAAAGTTATGGAAAAGCTGTTATTTAAATACCCACCTATTAAACAAGAAGACTGGGTTAAACAACAAAACTTATTACTTAAAAACTGCACACAAATTGATATACCATTTGAAATGACTCCGCTTGGTCAATTAGTAGAGTATGTGTCAATGTTTTGTGCAAACGCTAGTGAAGACGCTGATAGAATTAAAAGTGGTCCTGTTAAACGAGGTCAGTTTTACTTATTTAGAATGATTGATCTTAAAGACTATCTTAACCAACAACGTTTCAAAGAACTTCCTGACAACAAAATACTATCTGCAATTAAACAAGTTCTTAAAGCAGATGCAATAACACACTCAATCAAGTCTCCAAAGCTAAATGTGCGGTGCTGGAGAATACATAAAGATAACTTACATATCGACCCAAGCACACCACTTCCAGACTTAAGCATAGATGAGCCATACTAAAATATTCGTAGCAAGTGCAGGAACAGGCAAAACCACTACGTTAATGGATCTTCTGTCTACTTGCTTAGAAGAAACAAAACCAAAAAATATTGCGTTTACAACTTTTACTAAAGCAGGAGCACAAGAAGCTATAGACAGAGCTTTAGTTAAAAACAAGTCTTGCCAGCTAAGAGACTTAGAAGGCTTTAGCACATTACACGCTCTTTGCTATAGACGTATACCTAAGAAACCTATGCTAACAAGAACTGACTACTTTGAATTTGGTCAGCTTATTGGTATACCGATGACAGGAAACATTAGAACTGGTGGTGACAGTCTTATTTTTAATTCTTCATTAGGTAACCAACTATTGTATCTTGATAGTCTAATGCGTAACTTAGATACAACTGCAGAAAATGTTATTCAGTATCAAGTAAACCCTAGAGTTAATATTAAAACCCTTGAAGAGTTTCATACTAACTACAAAACCTACAGAAGCAAAATAAACAAGTATGACTTTACAGACCAATTAGAAACTTTTGTAACTCAAAATGATAACTTTGATTTTGAATATGTTTTTGTTGACGAAGCTCAAGACCTGTCTCCGCTACAATGGAAAGCAATCAACGTTATTACAAAAAATGCTAAAACAATTTACATTGCAGGAGATGACAAACAAAGTATTTACAAGTTTGCTGGCGGTGATCCACAATCACTAATTAATATGAAAGGTGAACGAACCGTGCTAGACACCTCTTACAGACTACCCAAACCAGTGCTAGAGTATTCCGAAAAGATTGCTGATCAAATATCAGAAAAACAAGACTATACTATTAAGAGCGCAGTTGACGAAGGTGTTGTTGAAAACATACACAGTATTACTGAATTAGATGTGAGCAAAGGAACTTGGTTCTTCTTGTGTCGTAACAAAATTTACATGCCATACTTTGAAGACGCACTAATAAAAAAGAAAGCGTTATTTGTATCTGCTAGCGGAGACTCATTATTTAATCAAAAACAAGTAGATTACATATTAATATGGGAACAACTACGCAGAGGGTATAAATTTAAAGCTTCTGTAATAAAAGAATTATATCGAGAGTTTTTGCCTACAGGTCGTGTTATTAAACGAGGTTTCAAAAAACTAATAGATGCTATGCCCGACGATGAAATGTTTAATAAAGATGAATTAGTAGATAATTTTGGACTTTTAACAACAATAAAGTGGAACATGATATTTAAATTACCTGATATTACAAAAGAATTATTGCTTAAAGCAGAAAATGAAGGCAGACTAGAAAACTGCTGCGATATAGAAATAAACACTATACACGGTAGTAAAGGTAGAGAAGCAGATAATGTTGTAGTTTTGCCTGATGTAACAGATATAACATACAAAGCTATGTTAGATGATCCTAATAATGAACATCGTGTATTCTATGTTGCAGCTACTCGTGCAAGAAAAAACTTGTATATACACACACCAATAACAAACAGATTTTATAAACTACCACAAGTATGATATACAAAACAAAACCATTTAAACACCAAGAAGATGCCGTTAAACGTTTTGTAGATGCTCCATACGGAGCTTTATTCTGCGAAATGGGTACAGGTAAAACTAAAATGGTGCTAGACATTCTACAGAACGCAGACGACTTTGTAGATGCTGTAGTAATTGCTCCTAATGGACTGCACCACAACTGGGCAATCAATGAGATACCTACCCATGTCTGTAAAGATGTTTTAGTATACTGTTGGAAAGGACCAATTAAAACTAAAAAAGCTAAACAAGAATTTTTTAGGTTTATGTCTGCCACAGACCAGGCTCGTATGTTGCTTATCAATGTAGAAGCTCTACGAACAGCATCAGGCTTTGAAACTACACACAAGTTCCTTGAATCGGCTACTCATGAAATACATATGATTGTAGATGAGTCTACTTGTATTAAAAATCCAAAAGCTATTCAAACAAAACGAGTGCTTAAATTAGCTGAGTTAGCTAATTGTAAATGGATTCTTAACGGCACACCAATCACACAAAGTCCGCTAGATTTATTTAGTCAATGTAGATTTTTACACAAAACTGCATTACCTTACAATACATACACAGCATTTAAGCATGCATTTGCTGTAGAAACTACAATGACAATGGGTAGTCGTTCATTTCGTAAAATTATTGGATATCAGAACTTAGAAGAATTAACTAAATTACTAGAACCATTTAGTCTCCGCATTGAAAAGAAAGATTGCTTAGACCTACCAGATAAAACTTTTACAAAAGTCGCTGTTGAACTAACGCCTGAACAACAACGCATCTATAAAACAATGAAAGAGGATTGCCTCGCATTGTTAGATAGTGGTGAATTGGTTACCACAACCCTAGCCCTGACTAGAATAATTAAGTTGCATCAAATTCTAACAGGCTTTGTAACAGATGATGAAGGCACAGAACACGCCCTTGACAACAACAGAATAGCTTCTCTCTTGCAAATAGCTGAGACTACGAAGCCTTTGGTTGTGTTCTGTGCTTATCGTCACAACACACAAAGTATTTACGAAGCTTTAGCTAAGAAATACGGACAAGAAAAAGTTGTGTGCTTTACTGGCGGGGTGTCTAACAATCATAGAAATTTAGCAGTTAAAAAATTTCAAGACGGAAATGCTGATTTTTTTATTGCTACTTCTGCTGCTGCTAAGGGTTTGACACTACACAGAGCCTCTACAATGGTTTACTACTCTAATAACTACAGTCTAGAAACTAGACTTCAAAGCCAAGATAGAATACATCGTATAGGGCAAAACAATAAATGTACTTACATAGATCTTGTTGTGCCTAACACCATAGATGATGCTATCTTAACAAGACTAAAACAAAAAAAAGAATTATCCAGTATGGTACTAGATGATCTTATTCAAATAATAAAATGACCACACCTGCTACTAATCGACCTCTATTTAATCAATCACACACAACTATTCTAGAACGTGCATTAAACTCTATGACTTTAGCTTGTGAAGCCTTAACTAACGAAAACAAGCAACTAAGAGAGCAGGTAAACAATTTGACTCTTGAAGTAAATAGATTAAAAGAAAGAATAGTACTTAACTCATGAAAAAATCAGAACTAGTAAGACAATACGTTGAGAAGTTCCCAGACCATGGCAATAGAACTATTGCTCTGTTAGTAATTAAAGATAACCCTAATTTGTTTACATCTATAGAGTCAGCTAGATCTTGTGTTCGATATGTTCGAGGTAACAATGGTAAACAAGATCGAGTTAAAAGAAAAAGTAAATCTGAAGTCTTTAAACCTAACGGAAAAGCAGGAGAATATAAGATACCTAAGTCGTTAACCCCTAAGAAACGAATTGTACGCATACCTGATGGTAAAACTTTAATTCTATCAGATATACACCTACCCTACCACGATGTCGAAGCATTAGAGTGTGCACTAGACCACGGACACGACGCTGACAATGTTATACTAAACGGAGATACCGTAGACTTCTACGCTACTAGTCGTTGGGACACTGACCCCAATCATCGTGATTTAGCAGGAGAACTACAAGCCAGCAGACAATTTTTACTGCACTTGCGTGAGCGGTTCCCTACTGCCAATATATACTTTAAAATTGGCAATCACGAAGAACGTTGGGAAAAATATCTGTGGCGTAAAGCTCCTGAGTTATGTGGTGTTCCAGATTTTAAAATGGAAAAGCTTCTTAATTTTGAAGACTTAGACATCCAAGAAATTGGAGGTCGTCAGCTTACTAAAGCAGGAGGTCTCTGGATACTGCACGGACACGAATTTTTTAATACCTTTGACCCAGTAAACTTTGCTCGTACTTTACAAGTAAAAACTGGCGTGTGTACTATTGCAGGACACAAACACAAAAGCAGTCAGCATTCTGTTAAATCAATGGACGGTGACACAATAGCTTGTTGGTCTATGGGTTGTCTGTGTGACCTTGAACCTGATTATATGCCAGTCAACCAATGGAACTTAGGCTTTGCTGAAGTTGTCCACCAAGGTAAAAAGTTTGATGTCAATAATTACCGCATTATTGACGGAGTAGCTCACCGCTAAAGTATCTTAAAAAACTGAAGGTTTGCACTACTTAATGTAATTGTAGAAGCAGCACTGTTGGATAAGTTACCAGCAGAATCAGTTTGTTGCCTGTATCGAATAACAAATTTTAAATTTCTAGTAGCAGTAATATACATTATATTATAATCACTTGAAGTACTATTAAGTATAAAACCTCTCGTTGCAGTTGTATTGTCACTTCTGGCTATATCTACGCATCTTAAAATTCTTGAACTGGTAGTAACTGAAGTTCTTAAACTGCCACTGTGACTAAACAAAGAATCAGTTCCAATTTGAAAACCAGCAAAATATTGGTTTGTTCTACTACTAGAACTTGAATTATCACTTGCTACAGCAATATTTTTAAACGTCATTGAACCATTAACAAGATACAGTCCCTTAGCTATTGTTAAATTTTGTCCTGACCCCCCTATAAAGCTAGGGCTGTTACCTACAGACATAGTAAAATATCCTGTTCCTGCGTTAACCCCACCAATTTGATCACGGTCTATATAATCAGTATTATTAAAAGTTTGCTCTGAGGTTACACCAAAACTAGCCATACTGTTATCGACAGTATTTACTGCAGTAGCAGTAGCACTATTAATAGCTGCTGTAACCGTTTTACTTGTAGGTATTCTATCATCAAGATTAGACAAAGTGTCAGCAAATTTATCTAATGCATCATTTGTAAAAGATTCTGTAGTAATAAGATTATTTACACCACTACCAATATTAGCAATAGCAGCAGCTACACCGCCACTTTCTACTAGCTTTTCACTACCTACTACAGGAAAAGAATCAGGACCGTTTGCGCCACTTACATTGCCCACTACTTTTTGTATAGCAGTGTTAACTTGATCAGTTGTATTTTCTAGTGTAAAACTACTTGGCATAATATTATTAACTTTCTTCTAACGCTGTAATGCGATCTTTTAATATTTGAATTAAAGCAGATTGATCATCTAAAGCTTTTTTTATAGCTCCTGATGTTACAAAGTCTGTGTCTGTATATATAACACCTGCTTCTAAATCATTTACAGGCGACAACAGTTTTGTTATAGCATGATCTACATTTGATGCAGTTTGGCTTAAAGTGTAAGACTCAGGCATTTAACATTTCCATTTGCGAAGAGCTAACGCTTTGCGTGTTGGTCTACCTTTTGAATCTTTCATAGGTCCCTTGACCCCACCCATACGAGCACAAAAAGATTTACGTCGCTTAGAAGCTTTAGAGCCACGTTTAACCTTACCAGTTACAGGGGCTTTTAAGTTAGACCCTGACTTAGCTTTAAAATAACGACGACCAGCAGCAGTTAAACCACCAGTCTTACTTTTGTGCTCTTTACGCATTATTTACGAGCTTTGACTTTTTTCTTACCTTTGCCTTTTGTAGCGGCAACAATTATGTCTCCGCGCGTAACCTTGTTTTTGTCACCGTACATAGCAGCAAGTTTCTTCTTAGCAGGTCTACCTACTTGGTTTCCGTATGTTCCTTTTCCTTGTGGCATAATATAATTAAGTTAGTAGTTATTTGTTTTTCCGTATGGCTTTTACACGACGAGGACTGCCTGCTGGCTGTCCAATTCGTTTCTTTTGTGAAATCCTTGATTGTTTTTCAGACTTTGTCAACTCTCCAGAGGTCTTAGGTGTTTTAGAGCTTACACGCTTAGATGGTCTGCAATATGGAGTACCTCGCTTCTCACCCTTCTGCCTACCACAAGCTTTGCCAGTTCGCACATCTACCCACTTCTCTTTGAACCATCTCTTTAAAGCTGCTCCTTTTGCTGTCTTGCGTACTGCCATTATTTCTTACGAGCTTTAACTTTTTTGCCTCCAGTGCCATAGTTAGACGCACCTTTTTTACGGCATTTAGCAATAGCCCCACTTGCATATGCAGATGGAAATACACGATAACGTGCTTTAACTTTGTAATAACAAGCGTCTTTAGGCATTTTATAAATCTCGTTTTATTTTCATGTAGCTAAATAGTACAAAAAAAGCTACAATCATTGCAATCCATAAGCCTGTGTCGCTTGGCTCTGGTATAGCAACTAAGTCAGTGCTGTAAATTTGTCCTGGTGCTGTTAGTCTTACCTGCATAACTCCTATGGCATCAGGTGTAAATGATGAAAACACAGCAGCATAGGTAGTCTCTCCTGCTAAGGTTATAGTTCCGTTAAATGCTTCACTATGCCTTTCAAAGCCATCAAAAGTACTTATCTGTCCCCCTCCAAAGCCTATGCTAGGACCGTCATTAAATATAAATGGCTGATCAACTATAAAGTTAGCATTTAAATTATCGTATATTAAAAGAGATGTGTCTTGAGTTTCGTCTGTTAGTTCACTTGCGTAGTTATCAAAGATGTACTTCCCACCTACAGTAGTAGTAAATACCATTGGATTATAGTACGTTGCTCCCCCTTCTGGATTAAAATTAGCAACACTATAGGTTTCATCTATTTGTATTTCTAAATCGTAAACTACACTGTTTAACTGTACAGCTCCCCAAGCCACAGAAGCAACAAATAAGGGTGTTAGCAAAAATTTTATTTTTTGAAGATAGATGTACATATTGAAGCAAACTCTTTAAAAGCTTTAGATATTATATTATTTTTAGGTAAAAACATAACCACAATAGACAGTACACCTATGTATGCAAACAACATACCTAATAAATTCTCTTTATAATTCTGTACAATGTAATCTATCATGAGCTAGATCCTTCGGAAGATACCACAGGAAGGTCATCAGGTGTTATAATTGCACTAGATTCGTCGCTGTCAATATCAGAATGAGGCTTGACTTCATCTAATTCCTCAACACCTTCACCGCTTTCCTCTTCTGGCACAGGGTCTGCTAAGTCTTCTGTTTCAGATTCTTCAACATCTTCAATCTCTTCTACAGTATGTTCAGCATCTTCGGCACTTTCTGCACTTTCTTGGTTTTTATCAGCGTTACTAGCACTTTCTTCTTGGGCTTGTGGTTCTTGGCTTTTGGATTCCTCGGCAGGTTGTAAGTCTTGACTTGATTTAGCTGACTCTACTTTAGCTTCTACTCTGGCAACTTCTGCCTTTACTTCAGCTATTTTCTCCTGCATTACTGCTTGCCCCCAAGAATCCAGAGAAGGAAAATCTACTAGTCTATCAAGGATTGGTGGGACATAGAACCTTTGTTCTATAACATCGTTGGCTACACTAGCTACAAATACTTCTGTCTCATCTACTGCTATATTAGTCTGAGTAACGGCTGCTGTGCCAACAGCAACAGTGCCAGCAGTTCCAAGCTGTGCTATCTTATCTACTACAGGAAAGTCTTTAACTCTACCTAGGAGCGTTTTCTTAGCTTGCCTAGCACCGTCTTTAGCCGCCTTGAGAGCCTTCTCAGCGTCTTCCCGACTAGGTCCCTCACTCTTACTCCCCAAGACCTCATTGAGGCTGTCACGGAGCTCAGAGAGCTTTTCTTTAGCATTTTTGTAATCCATTGAATTGGTGAGCAGAAAGAACAAATGTTCTTAGGTTTGTCGCATACAGTGCATTTTTTCATATTATTTAACTGATGAAGAACCAAAGTAGAAGCCTACTATGGCTAGAACTGTTTGGCGTATCTCTGGTAGTATAACATACCCGTGCAGGGTCTGATAGGTTGTACCCTTTATAAAGCCAAAAAACTTGCTGTATTCACTAGCTACTGTTACACCTTCATTACTGTGAGCTAGGATGAAAGGGGCTATAATTACGCCAAATAGAACTGTTACCACTATAATTCTTCGTACCCATGCACCACCATCTCCTGTGCGTTTAGCCGCTGCATCAGCACTATCATCGGAAGCTTTCTGCTTCTTCAGTAGGTTGGAAACATTGTTCTGTTGAGCAGTAACCATTGTACCAATCAACTTGAACAAGAAGCCAGAAGCTCCTCCACCTAGCATAGCTATGAGTTCAGTGGTCATCTGAGTTCCTTAATTAGTTTAGAAATAGAAAGACCTAGAAATACTAGGGTAGCTACCCCAACAACTAGGCTGACTGCTGTGTTAACGCTCTGTAGCTCCATACAGGCAAAGAACCCTGTCGAACCTACTGTCCCTCTAATTACGCTTTCCATCATTATTCAGTTACAAATGATACAGGATTGGGAAAAGATACATTACTTGTTGCATTGGATTGCTCCTCTTCGCTAAGTTCAAAGCCCTCAACATTTAATGCCCATTTATTGTTAGATGTAAGCTTAGGAGCAGATACCCACCTAGAACCTACGCCTTCAGTATGATATGAAAGATCAAGCCTAATTCCTTCTTGCTCGGATCTATCCCATCCTTCTTGTTCAGTTGTATATATTAAGTACATTAGAAAATAGAATAATGATTGTTAAGATTAGTTTCTAAGACAGAACGATCATCTAGTTTATTAGTTGAATAAACCACTAATTCTCTAGCATTAATTCCACCAAAAAAATCAGTACCACTACTTATAATTTTTGCAAAGAGGTTTACGTTAGTTGGAGAATTTCCAGGATTACCAGTAGTTAAAAATATAATATGCTCTCCTGATGTAAATCCAGAAGCCGAACCAGACCCAAGTGTACCGCCATCAATACCTACTTTTCCAAAACTACCGCCTACAGTCTGTAAATCAGCAGCATTTTGAAATAAAGGAAAATTTTCACTTGTTGAATGACCAATAATAGGTTCTACTCCATCTTGAGTTCTTTCAATTAACAAAACCCCAGTGTGATATGCTAAATTAGCTATACTGCCACTGGAATGAAACTCCATAAAATCATTAGTTCCATCAAATATTAGCTTATTGTTAAATGTACCAGAGCTAACAATCTTAGGTTGAGCATTAGTAGTGCCTTGAACTAAGTCAAAACTATTACCGCTTTGATCGTACCA
>VMHT01213406.1_pt1 | contig 10598 bp, 7 predicted proteins | sample 4693611 | NCBI WGS metagenome assembly VMHT01 (sample SAMN12280063, study PRJNA550983) | marine metagenome | isolation source: seawater sampled from same location over 5 years 0.02-0.2 micron viral filtrate | place: USA: collected off the coast of southern California halfway between the port... ...
CTTTAATGTGTGACCATAGATCTTTTAGTAAGTTCATAGAACCTCCTTTGTTAAAGTCGGGATTATACTATTTTACGCCTTTAAAAGCTACTTTTTTAATCTGCGCATTACTTGTCTGACCTTTTGGACCTGCACCTTTGTTGTTTTTCACAACGAAAGAAGGAAAAGTCATTGCTGCATCTGATCCAACTTTCATTGTTGGAAAAGGATTTTTTGCAGAGACAGTAGTCATTTTTGCATTTTTAAATTTCATTTTCTTGCCTTTCCATAACCGCGTGTAGCTAGTCTACCCGCCATAATTTTTGTTCCAGATTTATTTACTGGAAGACCTCCTACAGGCCCCATTGATTTGAATGGCTTACCTATGTTAGGTCCATAATTTCCTCTTTTTTTCTTTGGTGTATCAACTGGTCCACCACGTTTTCTTTTAATAACTCCTCTGCCCATAAGAATATCTTTTTGTGTAACTTTGCCATCACCTGATAGATCAGGGAACTTGGACACCGAACCACCGTCTTTTAAATAAATTGTACCATCATCAACGCCATGAGGATTAGCTTTTTTTTCTTTTCTACCTGGTCCTATTTTAGTTCCTGGAGGGGCTTTTTTAGGTTTAGATTTTTTTCCTTTTGGAGTTTTCTTACCAAATTTTTTAAAAAAATCATTAGGTGAATCAATTCCTTGTTGTTCTCTTGTTGGATTTGTTTTCTTTTTTTCAGGCATAATAATTAATGTATAGTTGGTTTTAAAAGATTTAGCAAGTCTCTTCCATTATGGTTCATAATATTATCATACTCTTGTTCGGTGAGGTTATTATGGTACAACATTTTAGCTACGCCCATCATTGCACCCGCTAAAAGTATCTGTTCCTCTTGACTTGTTACACCTGTATCAGCAAAAGTCATTAATTCGTTAAAATATTCCTGTAATTTAGCTGTTGCTGTTATCATTTTTCATTTGTTGTTTATCTAAATTAACATTTGCACGCAATTGTGCAATATCTTCATTAGAATCTATCTTATCTTGAGCTATTTTTGCACTTTGGTCAAGTTTTGCTCCTTCTAAATCAAGTTTTTGTTGATCATTTTGTGCTTTTCTTTGAATATCTTGAGCTTTTAGCTGTAATTCTTGTTGTTTTAAGCCAACAAGAGGGTCTTGACCTTGACCTTCCATGGATTGTTGTTCTTCAACAAACATTTCTTCAATATATTCAGTAACTTTAAGAGCAACTTGACGTTCAATCTCTTCTTGAAATTGAGCTTGAAGGTCTGGTGGTAATTGACCACCGAATTTTGCTGCTTCCTGCTCAATTAAAGGTTTATTCTCAGCTTCAACTTGTTCTCTTGCTAATAAAGAAACATGTTCCATAGTATGAGCTTGCAGTAAAGTAGTTGCTTGAGGATTAGTTCTTACCAACATGGACGACATAAAAGTTCTATGCGCGTCTATGTGTGCTTGATGATCTTGATTTCTAAACGGAACTAATTTTTGTCCAAGTAATGAATCAGAATTTTCTAAGCCAGGGTCTTTTGGAGCTGGTGGTTTTGGTGGAGGAAGAATAGCGTCTATATCTTTTACACCAAGTGATTGATACATTCTTTTATAAGCTTCATACAAGTTATGTGACTTAGGATCTGATTGTGCCATTTGTAATTGTGTTTGTGCCAATGTTACACGTTGTGACATAGAAAAAATATTTGGATCAGACACAGGCATAATATCAATACGGTCATCAAAGTCTGATGTTTTAACACTAGGTACAGCATTACTACTTACTTCGTATGGATATTGAGGTGGTAAGAACTCTTTAAATACTTTTGCTAGTAAATTAAATTCTGTTTTTTGTGCATAGTGTAATCTTTTATGTATTGCACTCATGACTCTTGATCCTCTTTCAATCAAAGCCATTGTTGTTCCTACAGGTGCATTTGCTGCTACACTGTCACCAATTTTTTGATCAGCAATAGAAGCAAAACGTTGTCCTGCTGCTACAACAAAACCTAATAATTGAAATAAAGTTTGGTCTGCACCTTTGTAAGGTAAAGGCATTAATCCTGCTCGTAAGTCTCCACTAGGCGCATCAACGTCTCTAAACTCACCTGGTTGTATTGGAGCATCATCATCTTTAATACGAAGACCTCTAGCTTTAAATCCTGCTGGCAAGTTTGCTAAAGTTCCTGCATCTAATAACTGTCTAAGAGCAGCAGTTGCTGTTCTTGATAAACCACCAAGCATATGTATTAAACCATATCCATAAAAACCAAGACCTGGTAAAAATTTGTAATGAACAAAATATTGTTTCTTTTTCTTTAAAGAATCTTTTTCTTCATAGTTTCTGTAAATAGATAATATGTTTCCAGAACCCTCATCAATAGTAACAATGTAAGGAAGTTTTATTTCATCTGGATCTTCAAAACCTGGAACATCTAAATCACAATGTATTTCTAACAAAGTGTATTGATCGTTTTTATAGCTACTTCCTGTTTCTTTTACACCATCCATTTTATTAATTTCAGATTGAATGTTGTTTGTATCTGGATCATCATATTCTTCTAAATCTACATCACGATAAAATCCTTGTACTTGTAATTTACGAATATCATTTTTTGTTCTTTTTAAAACGTGTGTAACACGATCTGCTGTCGCTAAATCTGTCGCTGTGTACGGAACAACTAATTCTTCACTTGGAATAAACTTTGATACAGCTCTTCCCATTGTTGAATCATAATAAACTTTTTTAAAACTTGAACCTGATAATGGTAAATAAAAAAGCATTTGATCTAAGTCAGGATCAAAATCTTCCATAACATGCATTATCTGATAATTCATAAAGTCTTGAACACGCTGTGCTTGATCTTCTTTTTGTGAATCTGCTTTACCAATAATCTGTGTTCTTACAGGGCCGTTTGCTGGTAATAATTCTTTATATGCTTGTGCTTGAAATTGTGTAACTGTCTCTGATAATAAAGGATGTGTTACACCACTTGCTCCTTGAAAAGGTTGTGATCTATCTTCATACTTAAAACCAAGTAATTTTAATCCTTTTGCGTAAGCATCATACCACTCTTCTCTTGAGCTACTATCTTCTTTGTACTCTCCAACTAAATCAGAAGAAATATCTTGTAGGTCTTTTTCATCCATGTATTCCGCTAAATTGGAATCAAATTCTACTTCTTCTTGTTGTTCAAGTGGGTTGATTAACGCTCCACCGTCTTCTGTCATTTCAATGTTTTCTACTGTTAATTCATCTTCAGGTGTTTCAACAGTAACGGATTCTACCTCAAGTTCTGTTGGTTCCCCTGTAATTCTTCTGTCCACGGCCATTATGCTACCTCAAATATATCAATATGCTCAACAAGTCCACCTTGTGCTTTGTGTGTTTTATATGGTTCTAACATCTCAGGGGTAATTTTAATAGCAAAAACTGGCTCCATGTCTTTTTTGTTAGGTATGGAGATAGGTTGAATTCTATAATTTGGATTTGATACCAGCAGTTGTCTTGCTTGATCTTCATTGGTTAGTGTTGCTACCATGTTACCATTCTGATCAGTAACACGATATTGAGTAGCTCCTCTTCCACTTTTTACTTGTACAGGCATGGTAATCATTTCTGAGTTATTACTCTGTGCTTGTTTTTTTAATATTGTTTCTAATGTAGATGTATAGTGTTTTGGTTTTCCAAAATTAGGATTGGTGGCCGCTGTTCCTGAATTATCAATTACATTTGAAACAGAATTAGGCCCACCATAAAACTCATCCATACCAATACCTTTGTATTGTGACTCTGTAAATTCACCATTTCTTTTAAAAACATCAAAGCGTCGTTGTTTATCAGCTGCTCTATCAGCTGCAGATGTTGCAGCATTTCCTTGAAATCTATATCTGTCAATAACGTATTGAGATGGTGACACCGCATAGTAAGAAGACGCATCAGGATCTTTCAATACAAATTTTCTATACGCTAGTTCATATAGATCTTTTTTAATTAAAGCATCTGCCCACTCGTCTCTATTCTTAAATGGTAGATCAGGGAATAATCCGTCTATGGCATTGGAGTCTATATCAATAAGTTCTTTCATCATTGTATCTAGATTGTCATTCAATAAAGTTGATAGTCTTGATAGATCCGCATCACTTACTTCTCTTGTTTCAAGATACTTACCAACAATCGCATCTACCTCTTCATCCATCTTTGCCACTCTTTGTGCTAATACATTTACTTCAGCGTCCGTTTTCTTTAAGGGTCTAAACACGGATTTATTCTTTTCATAAAAATCCATTGTTGATTCTGCTAATCTATTAAGCCCTTGTAGATTTGTTGTGTCGCCTTCTTCTTGTATCTTACGCAGAGCCGCGGTCAGTTGTTGTTTACGCATGGCTGCTGCTTGTAGTAAATCCGATTGTATCTCATCGGCAAACGTGACACGAACCACGCCGCTCGGATCAACGCCCGATCCTTTGTTTATCTGTTCTTGTAAATCTCTATTCTTAACAACGAGCTCATCCATTTGATTAACCAAACCTGGGCTTATCTCATCTAATTGATCAGCATATTTTGCTATGACAGATAGTTTGGGAATATCAGAACCAAAATCAATCATTATGTCATTAATGTCCGCTGCACTCATTCCTCGTTGATTAGCTAGTCGTTCTATTTTACTTCTTGCTTCAGCATATAAACCTTGCAAACTTCGTTCATTTTTTGTTTTTTCTTTTGTTAGTTTACTTACATTTATTTTTGTTTGTGGTCCTTCTACCTTTGGTGGCACAAATCCATAGCGGTCCGTGAGCCGCGTCCAACCGATCACGTATGTATCTGCTTCATTAGGTATACCAAACTCATGACGAAATATTTGTTCTCCACCAAACATTGCGCCTGGATATTCGCCTGAGTCACCAGGTAATTTATTTCTATCTAAATATAAAATTCTTTCTCGTTGACTACCTTCAATAAAACCATCTTTAGCGTATCCTTCATATCGTGTTCTACTCACGCCATTTGGATTAATCATCTCGGACCCCGAACCTGTTGCATGTACTCGCATACCGCTGATCGGTGCTGATCTAACTTGTGAAAGAACATCACCTTTAGGTATTGGCATGTCTTCATCGTATAATCGCAACAAGGCATTGATACGATAATCGTCGACCTCGGATTTTTTAATTCTGTTTTTGTTTAAGAAATCAAGTAGCTCTTGTTTATTTGCAAATTGATCTGGTGCGTTTGTCATCGCACGCTCTATGTCTGAATAGAATACAGATGTCATTGGCTGGTTTGTTAATGGTGTAACCTCAATAGGGTTGTCTGTACCAATCTCTACTCTTTCATCTGGAGTTGGATCAAAAATATCTTCTTGTGATCTTATTTCTTTTTCTCTCTCCAAACTTTCTTTTTGTTTTTTTGTAGGATTTACTAATTTGTCTTTTGGTGTTGGTATTGGTGCAACCTCGTTAACAGGTGCTTTACCAAATAACTTAAAGAAAGGTAACATAAGATTTGCTGTTTCATATGATCCTTCAGGAAGGTCATCTTGAAATATATCTAAATCTTGAGGAGGTAAGCCTGGTCCTGTTGGTCTTTCTTCTACTATACCGCCTTTAGCGTATTTCATTTCATCCAAAATATCTTCTCCTATATCTAAAAAATCATCTTCTGGCATAGCACCAAAAGTTTGTCCATCTATTTTTGTTATTGATCCTGACTCAGCTAGTTGCTTATCAAGGTTCATCATCTTTGTTATAATATTTCTTTTTTCATCGCCTGTGGTCGCTTCTTTAAACAAAGCTTTTAGTTGTTTAATTTCTTTTCTTACATCTTGTTCCGCTCTGTTTGCTTTACGCCCTTGTAAAAATAAATTATTTATTTCAAGAGTTCTTTCTATATTTTCTTCAACAGCTTCTATGTGACCTAGTTCAACTTTTTCAAAAGGAATTTCACCTTCTCCAAATAATTTAGCAACGTCTTCTAACTCATCATTATAAAATTGTCTCTCTACGTTAAACTTTTCTCGTCCAATAAGAAGTTCAGCTAATCTGTCAGTATCAATATTTTTTATTTGTTCTATAGCCTCTTCTACAGTCCCTCCTGATTCAATTATTCTCTCCACACCTTTTGCTATAAAATCTTTTCCTCGAACAGGGTCTATAGGAAAATCAGCTTGTTTAAGTTTTTCTCTTAGTTTATTTCTTACATTATCTCTAATAAGTCTTTGTGGTTCTGATAAAACATATTCAAATTCTCTAACATATTTAGTGGGTTCTATTGTTTCTCGAATAGCATAAGGCGAAGCCAAAGGAAGCTCATCTAATTGAGGTTTTAGTAATTTTAAAATATTTTGTAATTTATTATCTCTTACACTCGATAACCATTGTTCTTCGTTTGTTAAATTTTTTAAAGCACCTCCTTTAAAAGGTTTATCTGCCATAGATACTTCGTCACCAATATATGCTGCTAAAACAGGATCTTCTTTAAATATTTTTATTAATTCTCTAAAGGTAATTTTACCTCCACCTACTGATTCTATTTCTCCTGCTTTCCATTTTTCTAATTGATTAGATGCACGAACAGATCGATCTTGTGCGTCATTCGTTGCTTTTTTTAAACCTACTATCTCTCCTTGTTTACTAGCTGCTGCAATTTCTGATTCTGTAATAAGTTTTTGTTGAACGGCAGCTTTTTTTATAGCTGTTAAAGTTTTATCTGGTGTTTTTCTATACAAAGCTGCTATCCTAAAAGGATCACCACTTTTCATAATTTCAGCGAAATCTTCAAGTATTTTTCGTTTCTGTGGATTTAATCCTGCACCCCTAACTCCTTTGGGTAAATCTTGAAAAATTTGAAACTGTGCTACATCGACAGCGTCTATCTTTGCTTTTACTTCTTTTACTTCTTCTATTGTTTTCGGTACTATTTTTTCTACAGGTGCTGCAATAGGTTCATCAGGTGTTAAGAAAACGTCTTTTGGACCTTCATCACCTTTACCAATAATATCTTCTGGTGTCATACCTTCAAAAGCTTCTTTACCCGCTAAATCTTTTCGTGTTGTTTCTAGTACGTCATCAATAGTTACAGGTGCCTCCAGTTCGTCAGGTTTCACGGGCGACGGTTCTTGTTTCAACGTAGGAGAATCTTGAATTTGTTTTGGTGCATTTAAGTCATTACCTAATCCTAACATCTCATCTTTTGCTGTAAGAGTCCCTGCTGTTTTTGATGCTGTTGGCTGCCCTGTATTAAATCGTAATGCGAATTCTTGTTCGCCGTCTATAACTGGTTTTAATTTTCGAATTACTTCTTGTGCTTCTTCATAAGATAATGTTTTCATCACCTCTTTGTTTTTAGCTAAATCAACTAAACTCATTTTTGATGCACTACCACCTAGTTTTGCAATTCCGTTTCTAGCTAATTTAATCAAACCAGCTCCTATGCCTGTAAAATCCAACATATCTAAAGGAGATAATACGACACCAAACATTTCTTCTCCTGAAAGATCCATAAAATTAGTGCCTTCTTTTAATTTATTATATGCTTTTTGTTGTGCACTATACAAAAACTCTCTTGTCCTAGTAAGATCTTGACCCATTGTGTATCTTCTAAAACCTAAATCTTCTAATATTTTTTGATTATCACCACCATAAGCTGACATTTGATATAATGTTTTTAAAGGTATATTATATTTATCTGCTATTGCTTGGTTGGTCTCTTGAACTTCCCTTAACTCAGCTAATGATTCTTCAGAGGGTGCTAATCGGTTGTACATGTTTGCAAAACCATCAACTATTTTATTTGTTAAAAAATCTTGACCTGTAGGGCCATAAGCATCTATTTTTTGTTGTTGTGTTAGAGGAGGAGCTACACCAAGATTAAAATCTGTTACCCCTGTTTGAGGATCAGTCGTAGCACCAGGCATTGGTAGGTCTATAAAACCAGAATCGTCATCAAATAAATTTACCATTAATAATACTCTCTTTGTTCAATATACCCTGGTTCATCCACATAATCAGATTCCAGTTGAATAAAGTTTCCTTGACGGAAACGCAGCAACGCTTGTGTTGTTGAATCGACTAAATCGTCATGATCACCATAAGGGAAAGCAGCACATTCTTCAATAACTTCTTCTGCCCAACGATCATCGGTTGCCCATACCTGTCCCGCTTCAAAAATAGGAGCCACGGAGTTTACACGTACATGCTTATCATTGCCCTTACTAGGCGTATAAGTTACTACAGGAATTCCTACTTGACGTAGCTCCTGTGTTAAGGGCATACCAGAAGCTTTCGCTTCAATCAAGATTGTTTCAGGTTCCCAGTATTGATATTCTTCTAAAGCAATCTCTTTGAGCTCGGGAAAATCCCAACGGCCTTTTCGTGATTTTAATAATATAATGTTCGGTGGTCCGTGTTCCACGGGTTTAAATACACCCCACGTTGTTATTGCACTAAAGTCGGCGGTCTCTCTTTTACTAAATGCTGTATCATAACTTTGTATAACATGCATTAAAGGAGGTATGTCATCTTTTGGCCACATTTGCCACCACTCACGTTTTATAATAGATCCTTCTTCAGAGGTTGGTTTTTGTTGCCATTGTGCCTGCCATTTTTGTTCAGACAAAGATGCTTTCACACCATTTAATTCATCAATTTTCCAAAACTCTGGCCACAGAGGTTTATCATTCAAGACTGCAGGAAACTCTACAACTTCCCATTGATCGGCATTTTCATTACTTTGTGCATTTAATAATTTACCTGTAAGATCCTTTGTAGACCACCGCGTCATAACAATAACAATAGCACCACCTGGTTGCAAACGCTGTCTAGGTCCTGACGTGTACCATTCGTAAGCGTTGTCCATGGCTGTTTGGCTGAGGGCATCTTGCTCGGAATGTGGATCATCAATAATTAACAAATCAGCACCACGCCCTGTTATCGCACCACCGACCCCTGCTGCAAAGTATTCGCCACCCACTTTAGTGTTAAATCTACCAGATGCTTTAGAATCTTGTGATAAAGCACTGTTTGGAAAAACATCCTTAAAGTCCTGTTGATCAAACAAGTTTCTAACCTTTCTACCGAAGTTATAAGACAGTTCTGCTGTATGTGTAGTTTGTATAATTTTTAATTTAGGTTTTTGTCCTAACATCCATGCAGGAAATAAGTTAGAAGCAAACTCTGACTTTGTATGTCTAGGAGGCATATTAACAATTAATCTTTTTATCTTTCCACGTGAAATATCTTCAAATTTTTTTGCAATAATTTTATGATGTGAACCTGCAACAAACTCTGGCCAAACTTTTTTTACAAAAGTTAAAAAGGAGGAACGGGACTCCTCTGACACTTTTAGTTGCATTTTCCTTAATTCGTATTTTAGTAATTCAGTTGGGATTTGCTTTTGATTCATAAAAAAAGTTATATCATACTATCTGTTTGTGTAAAACTTAGACTTTAGACCGCCGACGCGAGCGACGGGCGAATTGGGTGGTCGGGGGTGCGTAGAATCAAGATATGGTATTAGGGTTGGGTGTAAGTACCTAGATGTTGTTAAAGACTGTCAGGTGATACGCTGCCTGGAAGCTGGTGCTGCCTGGAAGAGATGCTAGCCAGTCCTGGCTGCAGGTGATAGCAGCACATAAAAAAAGGCAGGTAGTAACCTGCCTTTTGCCAGCCCTCGAGGGTAACTGTTATAGATTAAGTTTACTGCGTGCCTCAGATAAAATCTTCTGACCCCAATCCTTGAGGTACTGTGGTGCTTGAGGATCGAAGATCATTTCCTCAACCTCTGACTCTAACCACTTGTATAAAGCACGCCAATTAATGTTAGTACTAACATTGTTATCAGTATTAGCTTGAATATGATTATCATTGTTTCGTGTAGATAGACCAAGTTGCTGTTCAAGAACTGCAAGTCGTCTAGTTAAATCATTATCTGGCATTTTGATTTCTCCTTTCTAAGTAACTCCTTACTCCCATTTTATTATATACTCAACAAAATAAAATCTTTCTTGTGGATAACTTTTTACTTGACAACGACCCCCCAGACGCATGTGCCGTGCAACTCTTTACTACTATAGTACGAGCCATGCTACTATTCTAGTAATGGAATGGAGAACTTCAGCCACGGGGGGTGCAACTTCTTACTACTATAGTACGGCGACTATTCCTGTTTTGGTAATGCGATGGACGTAAAAAAAGGGGGCTTTGCCCCCTTACATTTGTGTTAGTTTTCTGCTTAGGCGTAATTGGAACTAAGCAGAAATTCTGAAATCAGCTACTTCATCGATCGTAGCTTTTTTGTTTCGTGATACTGTGCTTTCCGATAAAGGCATAGCTTGTATTTGTTTATACTGCGTTGGTACTTTACATTGATGATACGCAATCTCGCCAAGTTTCTCCTTGACCAACTGCGAGTCAATCTTAGCACCAAGTTTTTGTGATACATGAAGTGAGTAATCCCTCCCATGCAATAGGTTTGCATTTTCGCTCATAGACAAATCTATCATCAGTTGTCTATTGACTTTAATAAAGTCTGCTAGAACTTTCTGCATTGTTAAGGCACGACCATACGCATCAACGATAGCTTGTTTATTTCTTTTACTTACACTAGC
>VMHT01144384.1_pt1 | contig 10597 bp, 16 predicted proteins | sample 4693611 | NCBI WGS metagenome assembly VMHT01 (sample SAMN12280063, study PRJNA550983) | marine metagenome | isolation source: seawater sampled from same location over 5 years 0.02-0.2 micron viral filtrate | place: USA: collected off the coast of southern California halfway between the port... ...
GAACATCATTAAGCGATTCACACAAGAGATACCTATCACAATTCTCAACTGCTATCATAGCCTTAGACCCTGATGCAATGCCCAAAACACTAGCCTTTGCAAAAGAGTTACGAGGATATGTAAATGATGTAAAAGTATTGAGACTGAAAGATGATTTGAAATATGGAGAAGATGAAGACATAAACAACTTATATAAACTAACCCCAAAGGAGAACCAACATGGAACTAGCACTACTACGTAGCTTAATGAACAAAGACTTCTATGAAGACCATAGAGGTGCAAGGTGTCCTGATAGGTTATTTAGCAAAGATGCTAGGACTATCAAGCACACAATAGATAATGCAATGAGAAAGTATGACAGGGATGTAACACCTGATGAACTTGAAGCTCTGTTCTTGTCTAGCAATCCTGCTATGACAACTGCACAGAAGCAAGGATACTCTGCATTGTTTAACGATATTAAAAAGCAAAAGCCTATGGGAACAGACATAGCACAAGATGTGTTGTCCAAGCTGTTCCAACAAGTTATTGGAGAAGACGTAGCCAATCTTGGCTTTGACTTTGTCAATGGTGTACAGACAAGTATGAAACCTCTACGTGATTTATTAGAGAAGTACAATGATGACTTTACACCTGAGATGAAAATAGAATGGGATGATATCTCATTTGATACTTTGATGGCAAAACAGAGTCAGCAGACTAGATGGTCATTTAATCTGCCTGAGTTAGCTAGAAAGGTAGAAGGTGTAAATGGTGGCTATCTTGTCGAAGTAGGTGCAAGACCTAATACAGGTAAGACTAGCTTCCATGCATCTCTCCTTGTAGGAGACAATGGTTTTGCAAGGCAAGGTGCTAAGTGTGTTGTCTTGTGTAATGAAGAGTCCTATGACAGGGTAGGTTTTAGATATCTGACTGCATCCTCTAATATGGATAAGTATCAGATAAAAGATAATCCTTCACAGGCAAGAGATAGATACAAAGAGATATCTCCTAATCTAAAGATAAAAGATGTGACAGGCGAGGATATGTCTTGGGTAGAAAGTATGTGTAAAAGTGTTAATCCTGATGTAGTTGTGATTGACATGGGAGATAAGTTTGCACGTACTGCAGGTTATGCTAGACCTGATGAAGCACTCAAGGCAAATGCAATATATGCAAGACAGATTGCAAAACAATATAATTGTGTTATATTCTATATGTCACAACTCAATGCAGAAGCAGAGGGTAGACAGAGACTTAATCAGGCAATGATGGAAGGCTCACGTACAGGCAAGGCTGCTGAAGCAGACTTGATGATATTGATAGGACAACCTGCAAGTGTTGAAGGTATTGATGAGGAATCAACCATGAGACATTTGAATGTTGTCAAGAATAAAATTACAGGTTGGCATGGCATGATAAACTGCAACATCAACCCACACACAGCGAGGTACAGTGCATGAAATTAACATTAGACGTAGAAAATACAGTAACAAAAAGAGATGGTAGAATGCATCTCGACCCATATGAACCTACTAACAAGTTAGTCATGGTGGGATGTCTGACAGATATAGGTAACGAGTATCTGTTTAATATGGACTCAGGTGGCACACAGCACATTGATATACAAGAGTTACTTGATAGAGCCACAATCCTTATAGGGCATAACATAGCATATGACCTGATGTGGATGTGGGAATGTGGATTCAAGTATGAAGGTCCTGTCTTTGACACTATGCTTACAGAGTATATATTACAGAGAGGTATCAAAGAACCTTTGCATCTCAAAGACTGTGCATTGAGGTATGACTTAGAAACTAAGAAAGAAGACACACTTAAGGAATACTTTGCAAAGGGTTATGCTACAGATGAGATACCTAGAGGAGAGTTAAGGCAGTATTTATCTGCAGACTTACACGCTACACAGCAATTAGCTGATGAGCAGTATAAGAAATTGAACTCTACTAAGTATGCTCATCTTATGGATACAGTTTTACTTACAAACAAAGTATGTGTTACTTTAGCTAGAACACATAGGAATGGTTTTAAAGTAGATGAACCTACATTAGAGTCTGTAAGAAAAGAGTTTGAGACAGAGAAGCAAGAGATTGAGAAGCGATTATCTTCGCAAGTAAGAAATCTTATGGGAGATATGCCTATTAATCTTAACAGTCCTGAACAGATGTCATGGGTTATCTATAGTAGAAAACCTAAAGACAAAGCTATGTGGGGGAATGAGTTTACTCCTCATATGGCTAATGATGATTTCAAAAGAGCAGTCAGGGAAAACTCTGACATTGTATATAAAACAAAAGCTGTTATGTGTAAGACGTGTAATGGCACAGGCAAGATAAGAAAGGTAAGAAAAAATGGTACACCTTACGCTAATACTAATAATTGTATTCATTGCAATACTCAGGGATATATCTTCAATCCCACTACCTCATTAGCAGGATTGAAGTTTAATGCACCAAATGCCAAGTGGATATCTGCAAATGGATTTGGTGTATCCAAAGGTAATCTAGATGTACTACAAGGCATGGCAAATAGAGCAGGTATGAAAGAAGCTAGTGGTTTCTTACAAGACCTCAAGAGATTGTCTGCATTAGACACATACCTATCTTCTTTTGTAGAGGGTATTAAGACACACGTAAAGTCTGATGGTATGTTGCACGTAAGGTTATTACAACATAGAACTGCAACAGGCAGATTTAGTGGAGCAGACCCTAATATGCAGAATATGCCTAGAGGTGGCACGTTTCCTGTGAAGAAGGTGTTTGTATCACGTTGGGAAGGTGGTAAGATTTTAGAAGCTGACTTTGCACAGTTAGAGTTTAGAACTGCTGCCTATTTATCACAAGATAAGGTGGCTATGAATGAGATTAAAACAGGATTTGACGTACATTCTTATACTGCTAAAGTTATATCGGCTTCAGGTCAAAGTACGACTAGGCAAGATGCTAAAGCACATACCTTTGCTCCGTTGTATGGTGCAACAGGGTTTGGTAGAACAAAAGCAGAAGCAAAATACTACCAAGACTTTACCAAAAAGTACAAAGGAATCGCATCATGGCATTCCAGATTGGCTAAAGAAGCTCTAGAAAAGAGAAGTATTACAACCCCATCAGGAAGAGAGTTTAGTTTTCCTGATGTACAAAGAAGAATGAATGGTTCTGTATCTCACTTTACACAGATAAAGAATTATCCTGTGCAGAGTTTTGCAACTGCAGATATAGTTCCATTAGTTCTTACACACATAGAAGACAGGTTAAAAATATTACAGTCTTGTATCGTGAATACAGTACATGATTCTATTGTGATTGATGTACACCCTGATGAGATTAACAAAGTTATTTTCATCTTAAATTCTATTAACGAAGACATGAATACTATTATAAATCAACAGTTTAGAATAGACTTCAATGTACCTTTATTATTAGAAGCAAAAATAGGTGATAATTGGCTTGACACTAAAGACGTTAGCTGATATAACTATGAAACATTTTAACTTTCTGAAAGGAGAATATATATGACAGAAGCAAACTTAGTAACCATAGATACTAACAATTACGACTCTATGGCAAAGGCTATGGGAATAGCAAATGAAACTAATGTGGTAGAAAAGAAAGCTCCACAACTACCTAGATTTAGAATCAATCATGCTCCGATTGAAGAGGATGATGAGATTATAGTGAAGGGTGGTACTTATAAATTAGATATCCCTGAAGGTCAGATATTGTATGGTAAGACTGCAACTATCAGACCTTTTATGCAGAGATATATGTACAAAAGATTTGTAAAAAATATGTCTGCAAAAGCAGGAGAACCTATGGGTACTTATCATAAGACAGTCATGTCTGACAATCTTAATAAAGACCTAAAGGATAATCAAGGTGGATTCAACTGTGGTAAACCTGCAGGTTGGATACAAGACTTTGATGCTCTGCCTGATAAAACTAAAGACCTTATCAAGCAGATTAAACGTGTGCGTGTAGTGTTTGGTTTAGTAGACTTGCACGATGCTGTTGATGTTAATGGTAATAGTGTTGAGTTTGAGACTACCCCATTCATATGGGAGATAGATAATAGAGAAGCATTCAAAACTATTGGTGCTAACTTTACAAAACTTGCAAAGCAAAAGTGTTTACCTGTTCAGCATACTATAGCTCTAGCTACTGAACCTAGAAAGCTACCTAATGGTAGTAAGTTCTATTTGCCTACTAGCACGTTGAACTTGTCTGAGAAGATAGACCTGTCAGATAAAGACCAAGTTATGTTTGGAGACTTCCTAGCTTGGGTGGAGAACTACAATCAGTATATAGTATCCGAGTGGAACGAACAGGCTTCTCAAAAATCCATTGATGAAGATATGTCTACTGCAGTAAGCGACATAGTAGATGCAGAAGATAACTTCATAGAAGTGGAAAACGCATAGTGCTAAGTAACAATCCTTTCGCAGTGCATGGTATCAACTACTTGTCACCTAGTAGTATCAACACATACATTAATGATAATGCTTTGTGGGTTGCTAGGTATTTGTTTGGTGTTAAATCATCTAGTGGTGCTAGTGCTGTGAGAGGTATTGCTACTGAAGCTACTTTAGCAGACAAGTACGAAAAGAAAACCTTTGACTTTAAGTATTTAGATATGCACTTCATGTCTCTGTGTGCTGAATCAGGTATTGATTTAGGAGACACGAAGACAGCTAAAGAAAAGAAGTTGTTAGAAGGTTTTGGTAAAGTCATTGATGAGAACTTTAACTATGATAATCTTGAAGCATACCAAGAGAAAGTTTCAGTTCAACTTGATACTTTACCTGTACCTATCATAGGATATATTGACTTCCGATTTGCTGACAAGATAGTTGACTTGAAGACAACCACAAGGATGCCTACAAGACCGACTGAAGCACAGAAAAGACAGATGGCATTATATTCTATGGCATACCCTAAGAGTAGTGTAGACTTGTTCTTTGCAAGTCCAAAAGAACATAAGATATTTACACTTAAAAACTTATCTGTGTACAAAAAACAACTTGAAAAAGTAGCTTTAGGTATACAAAAGTTTTTGTCTGTCAGTAATGACAAACATGAGATAGCTTCTCTCACATATCCTAACCTTGACTCTTGGTTGTGGACAGGTATGAAAGAAGAAGCAAGTAAAATATGGAGTTTAAAATGACTACAGATACAAAAAAGATAGAAGAACTGAATAAAGATATAGAAACTATGGAGAAAGAGTTAGCTGAAGCTAAGAAGACTCTTCGTGAACTGAGAACTAAAGGTTTGAGGGAAGCTATGGAAGCTAAAAAGTTAGCTGACGAAGCTGTTAAAGAAGAAATGAAAGCTCTTGGTGTTACATACTCTCATGATTCTTACGAGTTCAGTCCTTTTTCAGGGTGGAGAAGGTTACTCTAGTGTCTCCACACAAGATACGCAGAGATGCAATCAAGCATGGGTATAGGAGTGGCTTAGAACATAAGCTCTCCACATACTTAAAAGAAAACAAGTGTAAGTTTTCTTATGAGTCTATTAAGATAGAGTGGGAAGATTTATGTTATCGCACCTATACCCCTGATTTTATATTACATAATGGGATTATAATAGAAACTAAAGGTAGATTCTTAACATTAGATAGAAGAAAACATCTAGCGATTAAGAAACAACATCCAAACTTAGACATTAGATTTGTGTTTGAAAACAGCAGAAAGAAACTTAGAAAAGGTGCGAAGTCATCATATGCAGAGTGGTGTATAAAATATGGATTTAGATATTATGATAGAATAATACCTGAAGATTGGTTGAAAGAGAAAGGTAAAAACAAACACCCTAAATTCATACGATTTTCTACAGCAAAGATAAGGAGATAACATGACAACTAAAGAACCTGTATTTACATCTGATTTTATGATTATAGTTAGACCACACCTTGATAAGAAAAATAAATGGACAGGAGAAGTCACTCTTAAAATGGTGGTGGACAAGGCTAATAAACTTGATGATGACGATTTCTATTCTATGATTGGCTTTACTAAACAGATATGTGCTTCCGTTCCTTTGATGGAAGAAAACAAAATATTTAGAGAAGAGACTGAAAGACTAGCAGATAAATATTTATCACATGAGGAGTTAACACAGGGCATAGATAGGTTGACTAAGATTAAAGAACGTGATAATGTTATACACGTTAACTTTAAACCTGACGGAGAGTTACATTGAGACATTTGGAGTATATGAAAAAGAAACTTAAAGAAGTTGAAGAGAAATCAAAGGAGCAAACAGTGAAGTATTTATCAGGTGTAAAAAAACAAGCACAAGAACAATCAGACCACAAACAAACTATGGACATGGTCAATCATCCACCACACTATAACAAAGCAGGAATAGAAACTATAGATGCTATAAAAGCTATGACTGATGATGGGTTTGAGTATTACCTACAGGGTAACATCATGAAGTATCTTTGGAGATACAGATACAAGAATGGTGTAGAAGACTTAAAGAAAGCACAATGGTATCTTACAGAACTAATAGATGTGGTTGAAAAAGATGCGAGTTAAGATTATGATGACACTGCTAATTGACCCTGAAGATTATGCAGTACCTGCCGATGGCAAAGTAGATGAAGAGATGGAAGAATACATCAATGAGACTTTTCACGAGATAGAAGGAGTGAAAGTAAAGAGTATAAAGATAGTAACAGAGGAGACTTAAATGCAAAACTATTTACCAACTGATTATCAAAATTTTATCGCTCTTTCTAGATATGCTAGATGGAGAGAGGATGAGCAAAGAAGAGAAACTTGGGTAGAAACTGTGGACAGATATATGGATTACATGACTGAACACTTAAAAACTAATTATAACTATGACCTTACTTATGCTCTCAACGAAAAACTATTTGATGCTATAACATCTCTTGGTGTTATGCCTAGTATGAGAGCCTTGATGACTGCAGGTGTAGCATTAGATAGATGTCACGTAGCAGGATATAACTGTAGCTATATACCTGTAGATAGTCCACGTAGCTTTGATGAGTGTATGTATATACTTATGTGTGGTACAGGTGTAGGTTTCTCTGTTGAGCGAGAAAATGTGGATAAATTACCTGTAGTTAATGAACATTTTGAGAAGTCATCTACTGTGATAAAGGTTGGTGATAGTAGACCCGGATGGTCAAGAGCATTACGTGAGTTGATATCTTTATTATATGCAGGACAAATACCTACATGGGATGTATCAGAGGTAAGACCTGCAGGTGCTAGATTAAAAACTTTTGGTGGCAGAGCATCAGGACCTGCTCCTCTTATAGACCTGTTCAATTTTTGTATACAAAAGTTTGAAGGTGCAAAGGGTAGAAGATTATTTCCTATTGAGTGTCACGATATTATGTGCAAGATAGGAGAGGTTGTAGTTGTTGGTGGTGTTAGACGTTCTGCTCTCATCTCTTTGTCTAATTTAGGAGATGACCAAATGCGTCACGCTAAAGCAGGTCAATGGTGGGAGAATGAAGGACAAAGAGCATTGGCTAATAATTCTGTAGCCTTCAAAGGTAAACCTGAGATGGGTACATTCATGAGAGAGTGGACATCTTTATACGAATCTAAGTCAGGTGAACGTGGTATTTTTAATCGTAAGGCAGCCAAAGTAAAAGCATCAGAGAATGGTAGACGTGAGACTGACCATGAGTTTGGTTGTAATCCATGTAGTGAGATTATACTTAGACCTTATCAGTTTTGTAATCTTACAGAAGTTGTTGCACGTGAAACAGATGACTTAGAGTCTCTAAAAGATAAAGTACGTATGGCTACTATTTTAGGCACATTTCAATCTACACTTACAGACTTCAAATATCTACGCAAGGTATGGAAGACTAACACAGAAGAAGAAAGATTGTTAGGTGTGTCTTTGACAGGTATTTTAGATACAGACATATGGTCAGAAGAAGTATTAATAATACTAAAAGAAGTAGCAGTTGAAGCAAATAAAAAGATTGCTGAAGCATTAGGTATACCACAGTCTACTGCAATCACTTGTGTAAAGCCTAGTGGTACAGTTAGTCAGTTAGTAGACAGTGCGTCAGGTATACACGCAAGACATAATGACTACTACATTAGAACTGTGCGTGGTGATAACAAAGACCCACTCACACAGTTTATGAAAGAGAGTGGTATACCTAGTGAGCCTGATGTTATGAAGCCTGACAGTACAACTGTCTTTAGCTTTCCTATGAAATCACCTACAGGTGCTATCACTAGAACTGAGATGACTGCCATACAGCAGTTAGAATATTGGCTCATGTTTCAAAGGCATTGGTGTGAGCACAAACCATCTGTAACTATATCTGTAAAGGAAGATGAGTGGATGGAAGTAGGAGCTTGGGTGTATAAAAACTTTGATGAGGTATCAGGTATATCCTTCTTACCTTTCAGTGACCACACATATGCACAAGCACCTTATCAAGATATAGATGAAGCAAGGTATTATGCCTTATTACATGAGATGCCTGAGTCTATTGATTGGTCTAAGTTAGCAGACTTTGAGAAAGAGGACACGACAAGTGGCTCTAAAGAACTAGCGTGTACTGCCGATGCGTGTGAAATGGTTGACATACAGGCTAGTTAATTAAAGGAGAAATATAATGTTAAATGGTAAATGGACAAAAGAAAACTTTGAGATTCATCACAATGAAAATCCTGAAATATATAATATGTTCTGTAAGTTTGCTGAACAAATGGCAAAAGTAAAAAAACACTACTCTGCTAAAGCTATATTTCATAGGATGAGATGGGAAACAGCTATCAATGAAAAGGATTCAGATTTTAAAATTGATGATGGATGGATTTCACATTATGCAAGAAAGTTCTTGCAGGAATATCCACAGTATGATAACTTCTTTAAAGTAAGAACTCTAAAAGAAAGTTATCTAGATTAAATGTTAGAAAATACAGTACAACTAATATGGTGGCAATGGTGGTTACTTATTGCCATCACTATAAATACGACAATAAACTTAATCGTTTTCTTTAAAGGTAGAAAGCTACACATAAGGGAACTATTACATTTGAAACCTAAGAGAAAAGGAGTTACACATGGAAAACCTAGCACCAAGTAAAGAAGACAGAAAAAAGTTTGACATAGACCTAGAGTATGGTAAAGTCAGGGAACAGTTTGTAGCAGATATGTTACAGAACAAAAAGATAGAAGTAAAAAGTGAAAGAGATAAGTGGCAGAAGACAGGCAACATAGCTATAGAATATGAATCATATGGTAAGCCTAGTGGTATCAATGCAACGGAAGCAGACTATTGGTTTCATAATTTATGTATAGGTGATGATGTTTTTTGCACACTTGTTTTTAATGTAGAGAATCTCAAGAAACTAATTGACAGATTAGATTACAAGAGAAGTGTATCAGGTGGAGACCACAATGCATCTAGAATGTACTTGTTAAAACTAGATAAGTTATTTTCATCTGACGTTATAAAAACATTTAAAGGAGAACATTAATGAGAGAGATGTTATTATCAGCTTTGAAGTCCTATTATGTAGGACATATAAATAAACACATTGCCAATGTTGAAATCTATTTAAGTAGGTCTACAGGTATTGGAGAACATTCTGATATTATAGAGGCTATGGACAAAGAGGTAGGAGAGATTGGTAAATATGATGACAGACTATCTATGATAATCAAATATTTAGAAAGGAGACAAGCGAATGAAATCGAAGAAAAAAAGGAATCCAAATCTAAGTAAGTATGATGCACCCCTACGTATTCAGTTTGAGCGTGGGGTCAATGCCTTCAAGGGCAAACAATATATACGTAATGTTGCTAAGTTTGGTGCTAAGATTATATGCACAGAAAGTCCATACAATCCTAACTCCATGCAACATAGAGAGTGGCAAAGAGGATATAACTTTGCCTACTCTAAACAGTTGGAGAAAGTAAAACGTGATGAAGCTAGAAGAAGAAGCCAAGAGGTTCATGCAGTCGCACAATAAGAGCATGATAACTGCAAACGAATACCAAGAGAAGTGTAAGTCTACAGCTATCTATCCTAAGAAAGATGCCATAGCTTACCTATCTCTTGGTCTTGTGAGTGAAGCAGGAGAGGTAGCAGGGAAAGTAAAGAAACAAATACGTGATGGCACAGTATCAAACGTAGCGTCTGAGATAGGTGATGTGCTTTGGTATTGTGCCATGTTAGCGAATGAGTTGAATGTCAATCTAGGTAAGATTATGGAAGACAATCTATATAAACTTAATGATAGAAAGACAAGAGGAACATTAGCAGGTTCAGGTGACAATCGTTAGACTAGTATGGGTGTATTGGTGTAAGGCTATGGGAAGTCATGCCTATGATAATGATAAAAAAGATGACCATATACATTTAACTATAAGAACATTTTGGTTCTTGTTACATATAACTACATGTCTGTTTATAATCATAGGTAATGGTAGACTACTACAATTTTGGTAGCTACATTTTCTCTCTTAGTTTTTGCCCTATTTTAACTAGCAAACCTATGTGCTTTTCTTTGTCCAATTCAGGTGCTTTTCCTTCCTCAATATAGTATTGTCTTATAGATTCATCTCGCAAACTTTTAGGCAATCT
>VMHT01199590.1_pt1 | contig 10597 bp, 28 predicted proteins | sample 4693611 | NCBI WGS metagenome assembly VMHT01 (sample SAMN12280063, study PRJNA550983) | marine metagenome | isolation source: seawater sampled from same location over 5 years 0.02-0.2 micron viral filtrate | place: USA: collected off the coast of southern California halfway between the port... ...
AAAAAATAAGGAATATGAAGCCTGAATGAACTTCACTTATTTAATTTATTCTATTCTTGTGGTATATTGGACAACATTAATTTTTTTAACAAATAATTATTTATGATATTTAGTTTATTAAATAACCCTCTAACAAAATTAGCAGTTGGTAAAGTTAGTGACCATTTCAAACATAAAGCAGAAAAAGTAAAAACAATAAGAGCCGCAGAAATAGAAGCCGCTAAAGATGTAGATATAACAAGAATTAAAAGCCAAGATAAATCTTGGAAAGACGAAATATTAATGGTATGGCTAATTTCTATGCTAAGTACAGGCTGGTTTGACAGCACTAGAGATAACTTTGAGGAGTGGGTAAGAATAATCAACGACTTGCCTGACTCAGTATGGTATCTTGTAATTATCGTATTTACTGCAACATTCTCAACTAAGATGACAGATAAGGTTTTAAACAGAAACAAAAAGAAGTAATATGTCCAAATGGACAAATTAAAAGTTGATGCAGTAATCACAGATTTAGAATTACAATTAGAAACTCATAACAACCCTTATGGTAGTTATGTTAATTTTAGATTCATAGATACTTTTCCATATTTCACAAAAGTAAATGAGATGGTTCACGAAGTTAAAAATAGAAGTGATGTTGAACTAATTAACTTTGAATATTCTTATACAGGAATCCACGAAGATACAGATATAAAACATTTTGATATTACTAGGAACTAGGGTGGTAAGAGAGAGATAAAACCACCCTAGTATTTTGGGTCAATTCAAAGTGATAGCCATGTTTAGAAACTATCGTTATTCTTCCCAAAATTCTTTTAACGAGTGGCCAAGTCTCCCTGACCACTCTATCTGATAGCTGATAAATGGAGCAATTATATTCAACTTTCGCTACCAGAATACTTTAAACCTTTGTACTCAAAGCTAAATCTCTTTTTAACTCTGATTGTTTTAAGCTAACATACTTATCAAGATTGTTATAATGGTATCTAGCTTTTATCAACTGTTCTTCTGCCTCTGCATATTGCTCTACAACCTTTGTATATTCTTCATCAGTTCTAGCTTTATGTTCAGCTTCAATAACAGTTTTGGTATCTAATTTATGTTTAAGAAATAATTTAGAATATGTAGCTTTACGACCCTCATCTAATACAATTACTTTCTTGTGCCACTTAGACCATTCAAGTGATGCTTTTTCTAATTCTTCATAAGATTTGTTGCTAAGACTCATATCAATATAACTCCTAATACAAATCCTACTACAAAGCAAATCCATTCTCTACGATAGTGTAACTCTAACACTTTCCAATCGTTTTTAGTTTTTCCAAATATCATCATGGGTATAATAACATCTCCTGTGCTTCTTCTTCTAATTGTTTTATTTGTTGTTTCAAGCTATGATTTTCTTTTTCTAAAGCATCTACCTTTTTAATTAATCCTTTATGTTCCATATACATAGCTTGTAGTTCTTCTCTCTTAAAAGCGAGATCACGTTTTAATTGTTCAATCTCGCTGATAAGTTCTTTTGTCATATTTAAAATGGTATCTCGTCGTCCATATCGTCCATTTTCTCAACAGGCTTTGCGTGTTCTGGTGCAGATGGTTGAGCCTGTGTCATTGGTACTTCTTTGTATTGTGGCATAGTTTGACCAATAGGTTTTAAACCATCAATAGGTTTAGCTGGCTGATTTTTTAATGCACTAAAATAAAATATAACTTTTCTTTTACGACCATCAGAATATTTAGTTGGTTCTTCTTCAAAGTCTTGCGTTGCTATTTTAAGATTTGCACCTCTATTAATCATATCAACTATATGAGGACTATCTATCCATTGTTGGAATTGATAAGGACTCAATTTCTTTTTTGTTGTTTCATCATAAAAAGTAACTTTAGGTTTAGATTTATAATCCCAACCTTTACTATTTGAATGATCTAATATTACACTTAATTTATGTGTAATAAAATCTTCATTACTAGGTTTTTTATACATAGTCTTTATTCTCCTTTTTCCATTGTTTAAGTTCTTGATTAAATTTACTTTCAAGTTCATCAAGATAAGTCATAGCTTCAAAGCCTTTAAAATAAGATTCGTTAATTTTTATAATATACTTAGTAACAGGCCTTTGTGGTTCTTTAGGTATATGTACAATAGCGAGTTTTTGTATTTTAAAGTCAGTTGTTTCTTCAATAAATCTTCTATACATTTCTACTTGGATTGCTTGATCGAAAGTATAATCTTTTCCTGTTTTCCAATCTAAAACTGCATTTTGGCCTTTCCAAGAATCTTTAGTTACAATTACATCATTAGTTCCACATAAATCGTATGTAGGACTATATAAAGGCAATTCGCTTTTAACTACTTTAAACTTTTCATCTTTCCAAAACTTTAACCATTTTCGAGCCATACTTTTTAATGGTTCTGATTCTGGTAAAGCTGGTTCTTCTTCACTTTTAAAATATATATCAATCCAATCATGCAACTGACTACCAATATCTTTACCAAAAGATTCTTTTTTTTCTGAAATATCTTTTACCTTATCAATAAAAGTATTTATTTTATCTAATGGTTGATTATCTGCTAACATAATTTCTTTTATAGCGTCATACCTATTACGTTTATACCAATTTTGTAAATCAGGTCTTGTACGTTTGTTTATTCTTGTAGTTACACTTGATTTAGGGTCAGTATCAACAAAGTATCTATATTTTTTACCATTTGGGTCATAATTAATTTTATTACCAAATTTATTTTCTATATACTGTTTTGTCATTTATGTTCTCCCTCTTATATTCTTTTTTAGTTTTAGCATTAGATACTGTTACTCTATGATATTCGTCTAAAAAGTAATCAGTAGTTAGATTGTTTTTTTCCATGATTTTATTCATGGCTTGTATTCTCTTGTCTTTCCATGAACTGTGGTCTAGTAAATTTATAGACATCTGGTTTCTCCTTTTTTTGTGTAAATAAAAGATTATGTTTAACAAAAGGTTGTATAAAGTAATTTATATCAACTTCTAAATATTCAGCTATTCTTAATAGCCTTTTAAATTTACAATCATTATGACCTTTTTCATATTTTTGGACTTGTTGAAATGTAACTTTAATTGCTTTAGCTAATTTAGTTTGAGACATATATCTATATTTAGTGCTACGCATTATTCTTAATTTCTTAATTTGTAGCCCAATAATTTTGTCAAAAATTATATCATTATCTCTTTCGCTAATATTCCATCTTTGACTTAGTTCTTTGATTGAATTATTAATTTGTTCAATCGTTGTGTTTGTCCATTTATTTATCATAAAATGACCATTCCCTTTTTTCGTTGATATTTAATTTAGAAAACTCAAATTTAAAACATGAATTACAAAGTAAGCTATCACTATAAAGTGAATTGCTACCTACAAACCATGCAAGTTTTAAATTAGAATCTTCGGTAAAACATTTAGCACATTTAAAGGCTAAAATTTTTGGTTTAGTTGAGTACACTATGACCTCTCTGACTTACGCATTTTCTCATTAATGATTCATAACGAGTGTCCATTGTTGGACTTAAAACCCAATGACCAATATTAATAAAAAAATTAGTATTATCTTTAGCAAGTTTTTCGCATAAGATTAAATCGTTTGTTATATTCTCTGCTCTTGAATTATCAAAAGTTCCTGATCTTCCATTCGAATCTATTATTGGTCGATAGGTACACGCTTGTAATAAAGACAAAGATAGCATGATAAAAAGTATTTTTTTCATATCTTGTTCCTCTCTGTTTAAAGAATTGGTTGATGATGCTTCATAAAGTGCAATCTAAAAGCCAAGTTCTTTTGCTGTTCCTTGTTCTTTAACAACCTTTGTAACAAATCTTTCTCCATTTGTTTCTTCTTGTCTAGTTGTTCTTGAACCTTGAACATCTGTTTTGGGTTCATTTTTATTTACCTTTAATTGACTCACTTGCTTTGCCAAGTAAGTATCTACAGGATTAATTAAATTTAGTTCTTCCTGTAAATCTTGTAATCCACCAAGAGTCATATCTCGGTGGAAAATCTGTTTAAACTGTTTAGCAATCTCTTTGCTAAAGTTTGAATTAGTTGGTATTCTCATTGTACACTCCAAACGTGTAAGCAACCTAACATGATTGCAGTTAAACTTAAAGTAATAAATGAATAAGTTAATAGTGCTAAAATTTTATTTTTCATTACTCATTCTCCTCTGGTTTTATGTGTTCTGGTTTGTAATGACCAACTCTATCTAAAGTATAGTTATAAGCAGAAATTCTTTTTTTTGTAAATCCTGTTACATAACCTAAAGTGTAACCTCTGATGTCAGTTCTATATAACCAAACTTGTTGGTTTATTTTATAAGTATTTGTGTTTAACATTTTCTCTCCTTTTTTTAAATTAAACATACAGATAGACTACTAAATGGGTTGTATATTGCAATAGTTAATTTATCGCATAAAACCTAGCTTTTTAAACTATTTTTAAATTATTTTTCTAATTTCGTTAGAAATTTGTTGAAATTACAAATCAGTAATATAAAAAACGAATCAATTAAAGATATGAAAATAAAAAAAAATATTGTAGAGAGAGTTATCCGCAAGGATATAAGTATTTATTTTTCATATCGTAATACTTTAATTGTGTTGGGTTTAGATTCTCTCCTAAACCCAGCACCTAACAGAGAGAAACAGAGATGAAACAATTAGATATATTTGATACTGACTACCAATCAGCAAATTACACTAAAACATCTAAAGACGCACTAGCCACAATCAAGCCAAAGATAAAAACTAAAAGAGAACAAGTTTATGATTTGCTTAAACTTAATCCTCTAACTAATTATCAAATTGCAGATGAATTAGAAATGCCTTTAAGTTCGGCTTGTGCAAGATGCCATGAGTTACAAGAATTAAATCTTGTGATAGACTCAGGTTTAAGACGTGAAACAAAATATAAAAAACAGGCAATCGTATGGGAAATAAAAAAGTAGCAACAAAAGCCGAGAGAGAGCATATGAGCAAGGTTGCTAGTTTAGGGTGCTTGGTATGTCAAAGACCAGCTAACGTGCATCACATACGCCCTGTTGGGCTAGGAATAGGCAATAGATCGAGCCACTACGAAACTATTCCACTTTGCTACGACCACCATCAAGGACAATTTAGTATTCATAATTCAAAACAAGAATTTGAGTCTATGTATGGAACTGAACACGAAATGTTACAAAAAACTTTGAGGGAAATACAAAACTTAGAACAAGCTAACGATTTTTTTAAAGGAAATAATAATGGCTGAAATGAGAGAAGAACATTTGCACGTTGTATCTAGTAATCGTGCAAGAGAATACGAGAAACAAAAAAAGACCATAAATATAATTAAAACATTATTAAATAGATATACAAAAAAACAATTAATAGAAATGATTGAGAAAGAGAGTAAGAATGGCTAAAAAACGTGGGTATTTTATTTTATATAGGGATATATATTCAAGCCCAATATTTAAAAATTTATTACAGGCTAGTTGCTGGATATATTTTATATCATCTGCATCACATAGAGATACAACTCTAAAGTTTTTAGGAACTGATGTTTTTATAAAACGAGGAGAAGCTATTATGCCTTTACGAGTTACAGCAAAAAGATTTGGTATGACTTATAGTGAGATGAGGTCTTTCATACTACGTCTTGTGCGTAGAAAAATGATAGGCACTAGAACAGCCCAGCTACAGCCCAGCAACAACCACCCTAGCAGAAAAGTAACGATAATAAACCTTATAAATTACGACAAATATCAGTATGTGGATAACGAACAACCACCTACAGCCCACCTATCGCAACAAGTGTCAATACACAATATCAATACACAATTACTAAATACTAGGTCTAGCAAAGATAAGAATGTGAATAATGGGTATAAAGTAGTAGGAGAATGGAACAACCACGATATTCTGCAAAAAGATGGCAAAAAATATTTAAGACACAAATGGAAAGATGAGCCTTTGAAAGAATATCAATGAAATCTATCCTGAGAATATTTAGATATTGTAGAAAACGAATAATTGCATTAAGTATAGAAAATCGAGTTTTAAAAACACAATTAGAATATTATAGAGCAATAATTGAGTCAGATTATAATAAAAAACATTAATGGTTAAAAAAAAGTCAAAGTTTCGCCACATTTCAATTTCCAATAAGAAATACTACTTTTATGAAATCACTTGGATAGACCCATGCGGAGATAGTGGTCATGCTACAGAAAAAGAATTTAAAGCCATGAAACCAGCTACAATGACGACTAACGCATATGTTTTCGATAAAGATAAAAAATACTTATGGACATTTGCTAGTTATGACGAAGAAACCTTTAGTGATAGAAACTGCTTTCCTATTGGTTGCATAAAAGAGATGAAAAAGGTAGAAATATAAGATTATGAAAAACGACATAAATAAGGCAGATGCCACAATTAAGACAAAATCTATAGGAAGACCAAAAAAAGAACTAGACAAAGATATTATCGCAAAACTTTCACAGATTGGTTGCACTCAAGAGGAGATAGGTTCTGTTATAGGAATTTCTGCTAGACAGTTGCAAAGACGATATGCCGATTTAGTTGCAGATAATAAAAATAAAGGTAAAGCTAGTTTAAGAAAAAAGATGTGGGAAAAAGCATTAAAGGGTAATGAAAAACTTTTGATCTGGCTATCTAAAAACGAATTAAATATGCGAGATAAAATTGAGACTCAAAGTATTGTTGAACCTTTACCATTAATAATTGATGCTAAAGCAGAAGATGTAAATGGCTAAAAAAAAAGGTAATCTATTTGGTGCAACTGTTGAATATACTAAAACTGAAAAAGGAACTTCTATTGGAAGACGAGGTATAACAAGCACATTAAATAAACACAAAAGGAGACAACGTGGAAAAGGAAAATATCGTGGACAAGGAAAATAAACAATTTGAACAAGTCAAAGCTGAGTTAGAACTTGTAAAGAAACAAAGAGATATTGCACTTGGAAAACTAAATAAAACTCTTATTTGCATAACAGAATTAAGAAAGATTATCGAAGATGCTCAAAAGAGGTAACTTTTACCCTGATGGAACATTTATTCCATATCAAATGCCTAATGATTTTAGAAAATCTGTAGGTAAAGAAGCTTGTGGAAACTGTGGTATGTTTAGCGAAAGAAGATCATTTTGTGGTGTATTCCAAACTGTAGGTGTCAAAGATAACTTTGTTTGTGGTAAGTGGCGACAAAGATTCTTTAAAAGATAATCAAAATGTGCTATTAGCCTTACATGGCTAAATACAAAGGTAGAACTGTTGAATTAAATAAACCATCTCGTGGAGATGTTAAGAAATTTAAAGTATTTGTAAGAGATAAATCTACAGGCAGAGTTAAGAAAATTAATTTTGGTAGTAAGACAATGACTATCAAAAAGAATATACCAGCTAGGCAACGTAGTTTCTTTTCTAGATTTAGACCCATATTGGCTAAAGTAAAAGGACAAAAGAATTTATCTCCAGCTTATTGGGCGATACAATCTTGGAAAAAAGGTTTTAGAATATGATTGATAGAATTGCATTTGCTATATTTGGTTTCTTCGACAAGTTAGGAGAATTGATAGATAAACTGTTTCAAGATAAAAAAAAGAAGAAAAAATAATTTATGGGTAGGACAATGAACTATTACTTTACAGGGATATTGATATTAGGTTTTGTATTACTTGCTTTCTGTGTGAGGCCAATGTGAGTAACAAACCATTAACAATTTCTGAAGAAGCTAAAGTTTCAATGCCTATGAAGACAGTAGCCTCGTTAATCACAATGGTAGCGATTGGCACTTGGGCTTACTTTGGTGTGATAGAAAAACAAAATAAAATATCAACAAGATTAGAATTGATGGAAAAAGATTTGACAGAGAATACTGATTTTAGAATTAAATGGCCAAGAGGACAATTAGGTTCTTTACCAGCAGATAGTGAACAGTTTATGTTAATAGAAGATTTATATAAACAAGTTGAAAAGCTACAAGTGCAACAAGAGTCAGGTATGCACAATAAAGTAAATATTGAATTTCTACAAAAACAAGTAGAAAAACTTTTAGATGATGTAGAAAAATTAAAAGATGCAAATAGAGAGATAGTTTATAAAAATGGGAGTTATAATTGACCGAGTTAGTTGTAGCATTATTGATGTTTGTAAATGGAGAAATCAAGGAAGCAAGATTGCAAGTTGATGGTATGGCTCAATGCTTGCGTGGTAAAAGACAAGCTGAAAGACAGTATAACGAATCTGTATCTTATAAATGCTATAAGGGTTCTGCAGAGTTAGAGTTAAACATAGATGGAAGTAAAAGCATCAAGAAACTGATTTTAGAATGAAGTTTGTCTTAGCTTATACAATATGTTCAATGATGACAGGAATGTGTCATACAACTATGGTACACCCAGAAAGATTTAACACTTGGACAGAATGTGTTAAAGCTGGTGCAACACAAATCATTTATGTTACTAATAAATATCAAGAAAAATTTGAAGAACAAAAATTATACCTAACTTATTTCTGTAATGAAAATCACTCTAACAAAACCACAACTCAAAGTAAGTCAGAGCCAAGCAAGGTTCAGAGTTCTTATATCAGGTCGTAGATTTGGTAAAACATATTTAGCTGTTACAGAGATGATGAAATACGCATCTCAACCAAATAGAAAAATCTGGTATGTAGCACCTACATTTAAGATGGCAAAAGAGATTGTTTGGGGAACTTTAAAAGAAATGCTAAATCTATTTAATTGGATTGAAGATATAAACGAAACTACAATGACTATAACGATTAGAAAAACGAATAGTCAAATATCATTAAAAGGTGCAGATAACTACGATAGTCTTAGAGGTACAGGATTAGACTTTTTAATATTAGATGAATTTGCAGATATAGATAAACGTACTTGGTTTGAGGTCTTGAGAGCCTCTATTTCTGATCGTCTCGGCCATGTACTTATGTGCGGAACGCCAAAGGGATATGGTAATTGGTCTTATGAAATGTATCTCAAAGGAAAACAAGATGATGATTGGGAGTCTTTTCAATACACCACAATACAAGGTGGAATGGTTACAAAAGAAGAAATAGAACAAGCAAAACAAGACATAGATATTAGAACATTTAGACAAGAGTTTGAGGGTACATTTGAAAACTATGCTGGTGCTGTTTATTACAATTTCCACCCTGTAGATAATGTTGTTAAACGTCAGATAGATTGGACAAAACCTTTACATATTGGAATGGACTTTAACGTAGATCCAATGTCAGCTTGTGTAGGGCAGATTGAAAAAGATAAAGTTTATTTTGTAGATGAAGTTATTATTTATGGCTCTAATACAGATGAAATGGTGCAAGAAATAAGAGATCGTTATGGAACTAAAATGCAAATCTTTATTTATCCTGACCCAGCTAGTAAACAACGTAAAACTTCTGCTGGTGGTCGTACTGATTTATCAATACTTCAGAACGCTGGTTTCAAAGTAAAAGTAAAACATAAACACCCAGCAATACGAGATAGGGTCAATGCTGTGAACAGTAGGCTCAAAGATTCAAATGGAGAAAGACATATTTTTGTTTCACAATCTTGCAAAACATTGATAAAAGGTTTACAAAGACAAATATACAAGGAGAATACAAATATTCCTGATAAGGAAGATGGGTTCGATCATATGAATGATGCACTTGGCTATATGATTGACTATTTAAAACCATTAACTACTCAGGCCAATTTTTCTTCTCCAACAAGATGGACAATGAAATAATTTATGGCATACAATCGTAATCAAGCATTAGACACCCACAAGGACTATCAAGAAACAATTAATAATTGGGAGTATTACATTAGATCATATAATGGTGGCTACGATTACATGATAGGCCAATATCTAAACAGATATAATTTAGAATTAGATAACGAGTTTAATCAAAGACTTGCTAACACTCCTTGTGATAATCATTGTAAAAACATTATTCAAATTTATTCATCATTTTTATTTCGTGTAAGACCAAGCAGAGATTTTGGTTCTATGCAAGATGAACCTAGTTTAGAGTCTTTTTTAAAAGACGCTGATCTTGAGGGTAACAATTTAAACTCTGTAATCAAACAAGCACAAAACTATTCATCAATCTATGGTCATTGTTTTATGGTTTTAGATAAACCAAGCGTAACTACAAACACAAGAGCAGAAGAATTAGATCAAGAAATTAGACCATATCTTTCAATAGTTACTCCAGAAAATGTTTTAGATTGGAATTTCAAAAGAGAATTAAATGGTAAGTACACTTTAGACTATTTAAAGATTAGAGAAGAAGTAGATAAAGATGGCGGTACTTATATGCGAATGTGGTATTTAGATAGAGTCGATACTGTTTATTTAAGTGATGATAGATCAGAACCAACTTTGATAGATACTGTACCTAATATGATTGGCAAAATACCAGCAGTTATTTTGTACAATTCTAAATCGCACAAACGAGGAATTGGCCAATCAGATTTAACTGATATTGCTGATCTACAAAAAGCTATTTACAATGAATTATCAGAGATGGAACAATTAAT
>VMHT01039367.1_pt1 | contig 10596 bp, 9 predicted proteins | sample 4693611 | NCBI WGS metagenome assembly VMHT01 (sample SAMN12280063, study PRJNA550983) | marine metagenome | isolation source: seawater sampled from same location over 5 years 0.02-0.2 micron viral filtrate | place: USA: collected off the coast of southern California halfway between the port... ...
AATGAGAACCACGTAAGCAATTGAGAAGACAATCATTCCAATAATCATCAGCAATGAGATGAGATATTGCTCTGAATTGAATACAGATGGCCATGCCAGATTGAGTCCGAGTTGGATGATGAAGCATATGACAATCAGATTGAATTGTCCTAAATCTTCTTTTTTGCCTAAAGTCGATACGAAACTCATTGCAAGTGTTGTGTAAAGAACGGCCCATACAGGACCAACAACCCAACCTGGTGGTTGAAAGAACGGTTCATATTCTGAATCAAACGTCAATTGATTCGCCTAACCGAGAATCACTCATCGAGGTGAGGATCGATATCGATTGGGATGAGTTCGTTGTCGTACTCGTAGACCGCAATCTTGAGTGGGTCGAGGACGAAGCGGACGCTTGCTTCTTCGAGCCCGTAAAGAGAAATGAGTTCTGCTTTGAACTCTGCGCGCAGGTCTTCTTCTTTTGCATAAAGTGGGGCGCCCATTCCGATTTGGAGTGCTCGTGCGCCGATGATGCGTGCTCGTTCAAAACGTGTGTGAAGTCGTGCTGGCTTGACCATATTTTCACCTAACGACGTAACCGTCGCAATGTTTCGACTGAGGTCATGTTCTTCAACCCATCGGAAGGTTCTCATTCAGACTCATCAACAAGAACTTTCTTTTTTCGGGCGGTTTGAATGTACATGATTAGGGCTGGAATGATTGCTGCGAGCATGAAACCAAACACAGCTAGTGCAAGATCGGATTCACTTCCCGATTTGGAGTCCGTTGGTGCGAAGTCGTTCGGACCTTCGTCAACCAAATCGTAACCTTGTGAACTTAGGGATGAAGCGCGACTAAGTGGAATGCGCCCAGGTGTTTCAAGGGTCACGACAATACTGGTGACGTTTTGGTCCAATATGTTTGAGATGTTCATCGAACTGTTGTAAACATGGTACGTCTCTTCGGTTTGATTGGTGTCATTTGTATAATTGAACACTTGGTCTGTTACATTTGAATATGCATGATCAGTAACGACCCTGGGTTGGTCTTCGTTTGTGTACTCATGAGGCCGATTTTTGGTAATCCATACGTGAACGACGTGACCATCATCGGCTTGCCATGAGAGTGTACCATTGGTCAACGTTAACTGCAAGAAACCATTCCATTCACGGCTAAAATTGTCCAGTGTTGCCTCCAATTCATTCGATTGTGAAGGTCCAACAAGAAGTCCTTCGCCGTTGAGGACAACATCAGGAACCCCCCAGAAACCGTAGGTTTCATACAGACGAATGTTAGACTCTGAATAGAAGTGCAGGTCTGCTGGAGATGGATGGTGTTGGACAATGGTCGTGTCACTTCTATTCAACGATTCGAGTTCTTGGGATACGAGCGCACAAGGTTCGCACCAATCTGCTGAAAAGTATTCAATGAAATGCGTCGTTTCGTTGGCTATACACGTCTCATTGCTAAGTGCGCAATCGACCTCAAATGTCTTGACGTCATACATTTTTGCTGGAGCATATTCTCCAAAATGACCAATGTGGGCAGTGGATTGAGACGTGAGAATCACGGTCAAGAGAATAGCCATCGCTAGGGGGGCTGGCCTCCTCATGGAACGTGGACGCAGGGTCTTGTTAAAAGAGGGTCGCCTTCAGGGTGGGACATGGACCAGCCTTGGTGGAAGAGGCCATCGACGCTCCCTCTCGTTCTCGTGGTGATGGCACTGCTCATCATCGTCGTAGGGGGGACAATTCGCATTCATGACGCAGGAGAATCTTGTCCAGACTGGCCTGAGTGCTTTGGAACATGGGGATTCATGGTCGATGAAGCAGAGCAGGCTGCATATTGGGAAGCAAATCCAGATGAGGTTGACAGTCGTGGGCCAGATCATCGATATACAACATTCGAAATCTTCGTGGAATGGTTCCATCGTCTTCTTGTGGGCATCATTGCTATACCCATTCTTATCAATGCCATTGCAGCACACAAGCTTAGGTCTGAATATGGGGATGGTTTGAGAAACCTTGCCGTCGTTTCAGGTGTGCTTTTGATTGTACAAGCCATTGCTGGTGCAGTTACTGTCTTTTTCGACAATGCAGATTGGACGGTAGCGATGCATTTGTCTCTTGCGAGTATCTTCACATCCCTTTTGGTCTGGCAATACATTGCGATGCGAGCCCAAGAAGGTGCAGACTGGGCCTTCCTTTCCACTTCAAAGGACTTCCTAAACCGTCAAAAGAATCGATTGATCAACATTACAGTCTCTGTTTTCATCCTCCTCATTCTAGGTGCTTGGGTTTCCAGCACGGCAGGTGGGCAGTACAACCAAGCGTGCAGTATCGGCTTCCCCGATGGATGGCCAAAGTGTCAAGGCTCCATTCTTCCGAGTATAGACGGCCCTGGTGTTCTTGTTCAGATGGTTCACCGATTTGGAGCGGCCATTGTGGGTCTTGTCCTGATTCTTACATCAGCTAAAATCCGTGTCGATGCACGCGATTCAGGAGAAGGAGAAGCATTCTCAAGGGCAACAGAGATTGTAACTGGGTTTTGGATTCTAAACGCTTTCATTGGTGGCATGTACATCGTTCTTGCCGACCCACAAGAATTCCCCGAATTCATCTCATTGTTGCACCTCGTCTTTGGAGTAACTTCCTTCATTGCAGCCGCTGTAACGTTGATGATGCTCAGGCTTGCCTACCTTCGCAAATCTGACCCATTTGGTGAGAACGAATGAGCGAGAATCAACCTTCATTGCTATCGCTCCTCATCAAACTGATGAAATTAAGAGTAATCGTTCTTTTACAAATCACTGCAATATGTGCAATTTTGGTCCATGATTCGCTCGCTCGATACGAGCTGATTGATATTGAGCGAACATGGTTTGATACATTCTATACCTCGCTTGTGACACTGGTCGGAGGGACTCTATCCGCAGGTGGTTCGAATGCAATCAACATGTGGTACGATCGAGATATCGATACAAAAATGCGACGAACACAGAACCGGCCACTACCAATGGGTCAACTTAAGCCTTCAACGGTGCTTCTGTTTGGCATATTCATCTCTATTACCGGGTCTTCCCTGTTCTTCTTGTTGCATTGGAAGGCCGCATTCTGGTCCTTCTTTTCCGTCGGATTCTACGTGTTCATTTACACAATGTGGTTGAAGCGCAGGACGCCACAAAACATCGTCATTGGAGGCGTTGCTGGAGCAACACCCCCGCTTATTGGTTGGGCCGGAGCGGCAGCTGATTCAATCAACTCAATGAATCCACTCGACCTTGGTTCGCCCATTCCTTGGATGTTATTTGCATTAATTTTCTTCTGGACACCACCACACTTCTGGGCTCTCGCATTGTATCGTTCAGGAGAATATGCGAAAGCAAATGTGCCGATGATGAATGAAGTCAAGGGTGCAAAAAGAACCGTAACAGAATCGAAAATGTATTGTTTTGGCCTGTTCTTTTTGGGCTCAGTGCCTTGTTTCTGGCCAGAATCCGGTTTACCGCTTCTTTGGGCCTTTGTAGCAGGCGGTCTCACGATTTGGTATGCACAGTCGGTTTGGCAAATTGATGTTGATGAAGGTCTAGATGAAAACGGTAGAATGCCAAAGGCTGCGAAATCGTTTTTCCGATCTCTGATATACTTAGGAGCGATGTTCTTCTCGCTTGTATTGATCTCGTTTATCCCTCCAACATGGTTGGGAATCCTCGGTCCGTTAGCATAATTGGCGCGGTGAGGGAGATTCGAACTCCCGAGGGACTTAACCCACTGGATTAGCAATCCAGCGCAATGGCCAGGCTATGCGATCACCGCAGTGAAGCGAGCCACTGGCAGTTTAGTGATGAATATGACGGTTCAGAAATCAATGAAATTATCAGAAGAACTCTTCGAAATCATCCGCCATATTCCGAGTCGTTTGATTTCGCTTTCGAGCTTCTATTACACGCTTCAGTCGTGTACGACGCTTGATCGTGATTGGGATAAATAATGCATTGAGAACAACAAGAAGGAGTACGGCAAGACCAGCAGTTTGGAACTCTCCAACTTTTGTGTAGTCTAGAACATCTTGGAACCACTGAATGCCGAGAGGAGGCTCAGGTGGAGCAGGCTCTTCAGGAACGAGATGCTGATTGTAATCCCACCATTGGTCCTGGATTTTAACACGCAAGATGTTGTCGCTAGGGAGGCCAAGTGTGTTTTCGTTCCCTTTGGAATCAACAGGTGCGAGGACGTAGTAATAGGTTCGAAGTGGGCGGATTCCATCTGCTTCCAATCCGGATTGATTGAACGAGCCCTCCTCGCCCTGCACGCCTGTGAGTCCAGTAGCAATGGGGCTTGCGAATTTCAAATCAATATCGCTAGGTTCGAGATCCATTCTGTATATGTTCCAAGTAACACCTCCATCGTCTTCATTTGCAGGCCACGTCCAAGTCATGTTGAGTTCGTAACATGCGTTCCAATCCTGTTGCATGTTGAAACATTCACTTGAATTAGTGAATCTGTAGGTGTAAGTGAAGGCTTCGATTGCGCTTGTGGGAGGAAGAGCATCTCCACAAAGTCTGGAATCGCCGGATTCACCCATGACGACATTGATCCTGGAGGTGTCTGGAACGCCCGCTCGGTTTGTTGGGAGAATTGCATAGGACGCACATGTTCCTGTTTCGAGGGAAACTGGATCGGTCCAACCTGTCGATTCCGTTGGTACCAACTCTACCCCACTGTCAGATAAGAGTTCATTCCATAGGTTGGTGTTCGTCTCCGTTTCAGGATCAGGGAAAATTGTTCCAACGGATTCGTCAACTGTTAGTCTATAGATTTGCCATCCACCAAGGTATGGGTTGTTGATATCGCCTTCAGGTGTCCATGTCAGTTCGATTCCTCCGCCGAGTAGTTTGTTGTGAGAGACGTTTGTGAGAGATACATTTGGTTGTGGTAATGCTCCGATAACAAGAACGACTGTGTTCGAATGAAGGTTCAAACTGATGTTTCGAATACCGTCGTAGCTAAAGAAGTCTGGTGACTCAAGGTAATCCCAATAGGTGTCGTCTAACGAAGAGAGTTCAAGGAATTCTACGGAGTCATGAGGAATCGAATCAGGGAGTAATGCCGAGAGGTTGATGTCGAGTGTAAGTGATTGGAGTTGAGCAGGTTGGAGGTCGTTTTCAAGTTGCATGACGTTGAAATCCATGAGCATCAGTGGTTCTTTGCCTCCTGCGATGTTGTACTCGAATCCTTCGATCGGTAGAAGGACCTCGTACAGAAACTGTGCGTTGTCAAGAGAAACAGCAGACCCAGTCATCAGTGGAGATTCATCGATGACCACTTCGTCAATGATTGAAATTGTTGTGTGTGCTTCTGCAGTGAATCCAAGAGCGTCTTCGACATAAAGCCCAACGTCGTACTCTTTCAATGGGAAGGTGGATGCGTTGACTGAGATTGATTTCCCATAGCCGATGTTGATGACAGTGTCAATCACCCAAGTGTAATTCAATGGTTTCGCAGCAACGCTGTTCGTGATTGCAGTAAATTCAATCGTATCAGCAGTTGTGTACGTCCCCGAGATGGAATTCATTGTAATGATTGGAAGGATCTCTCCGGCTAGGATTGATGTTAGTTCGATGAGCGTGTTGTCAGAGGGAGCAGTGTCGGGTCGCCCGTTGAATGTTGTAGGCATGTATATTCGAAGCTCTTTTCCTTCGCCAACTTTGGTGAGGTTGAACATGCATGTAGATGATTCTGAAGGGTTCAATTTGTCGAGGGTGCAGGTATCAAGATATTCAGACTCTCCTACAGCGTCAAACATCTCAAATGTTATGATGACATCCTCGACGGTGAAGTTTCCTATGTTCTCAACATCAATGGACAACATATCTTCTCCGTAGTAGTAGTTAGGCGACGACGGGTCATGAGAGGGGTACATACTGGCAATTCGTAAATCCAGAGTATTGTCGAGGACAATCTCAACTTCTGCAAAATCATTGTAATCGTTAAGGTCTCCATTGTAAGAACTCGCGCTATCGATCAAACCAAACTGGAGGGTGTATCGCCCAGGTATGGAATAGTTCAGTGCAGGCAACGCTGTCGTAAATGTCTCCTCATAACCGCCTGCAGGAAGAGTCGTCACGCTTTGATTTGCTGTTGCTACAAGAGTTCCGTCGAGTTCGAGTAGATTCCAGCCAATGTATGCAATAAGGCCACATTGGCCACAAGTGTTTGCAGTTCCCGAGATGCTCATAATGTAATCTTGATCAGTGTTGAGGATGAATTCACCGTCATAGGTGTGAAGGTTTGAAAGTGTCTCACGTGGGTCTTGGTCTTGATCGATGGAAACATCGCTGAACTCAGCGGTCAGGTTAATGTTGTAGGTGAGTACATCATCACTTGTGTCAACGTCTGCGAAAGTGAATTTGAACACGACAGTAAACGCTCCTGTCGCTCCATTAGGGAACCATTGGGATGAGTCACTGAAGTTGCCCGATGTTCCATCAAGAAGCCCGTTGACATTGATCTGGCCACTTGCAACATCATTTGATGCGCATTGCGTAGCAGTCTTGATACCGGCGCAAATAAACCAATCCAATGAACGGGTTGTTGTTTGAGGACTCAAGGCCTGATTTTCAACTTCAGCAGAAAATGTAACTGGGTCAAAAGCTGGGTAAAACCGGTCTTCGACTGGACTCTGTCCAGCAACGATTGCCAAATCTACCTGCTCAATGGCCGTTGCACTAGGTGCCATCAGCAGGGCTGAAAAGAGCGATAGCATCAACAACGAAACCAAGCCGAGACTTGTCTTTTTCTTCGCAACAGGCATGCGCTCCGCTCCTGACATCATACAATGGTCGCATGGATGATTCAAAGACTCATCGCATAAATCAAACGAAAATCAATCGATTGGAAACCCCGATTTGTTTGGCAACGTTCTTGATATCCTTTGCCTTGGTCGAAGCATGGGAGGGAAAGATTGGTCTCAATTGCGAGAGGATGACAGGGGGTTGACGGCTGTTATCGAGTTCCTTTCCGCATTTACGTTGTTTTTGATGATTTTAACGGCATTTATGTCACTGGCCCAACTTGAAATGGGTTCGAACGATACCGAAATTGATCGAGTCGACCAAGCAGTTGTATCGGGACTTGATCGTCTTATTTCTGGACCAGGATGGTTTGTTCCAAGTGATGGTGATGACGGCTATGATTACACGAATTCAACAGAGGAATGGAATCTTCAAACCGCAGAAGTCTTGGAACAGGGTCGCGTTCAAACCGGGCTCATGACCAATAATCAACTGGACATGAATCGTGTCAAGGCATTGTCAAACGTGACGCTCTCAGGGTTTTCACAAGGACTGGGTTTGGATGATGATTTGACTGCATTTTTACGAATCTCAATCCATGCATCACAAAACGAATCCCGTGTTGGGCTCACACTCTTTGAAGGAGGTGCGAACTTGGATAATGCAAGAATGGCATCTACTGCTTCAAGCACAGTCCGAATGGGTACGGACTTGGTCACGGTAACTCTGGAGGTTCATGACGCAGGGCGAGCAAGTGAAAATCTCATTTTAACGGAAGTCATGGTACGGCCTATTAGTGGCGGTCCAGAGTGGATTGAGGTTTACAACGACAATGCTTTTGCGACCAGTCTTTTTGGTTGGTCATTCAATACGACATCAGGATCGACATCGAATGAGGTATTGCTTCAACAGGGCGTGATTAGTGGGCACTCTGTTGCGATTTTCACAGGCTCTCTATCATCCCAACAACAAGGAAATGCTTCTCAGATGATTGACTTGGGCCAATATGGCTTGCTGGGGACGGGTTCGATGAATTTGTTGGATGATGGAGCAGGTAAAATTGAACTCCGCTTTACTCGCCCAGGTCAAATCAATCCTGTAACGAATTCCATGGTGGAATGGGGTGGGCAAACAGGCTTACTGATGAGCCTTAACCAAGTCCTTGTGTGGGAAAATGGAAACACCATCTCGCCAGCTTCATGGACAGTACAACAGGATGCCACGCCCGGCGATGTTTCCTTTGAACCATCAAATGCTTCATGAACTCGGTTGAGTTGGCTTAACCGATAGCCGTGCAAGCCGCATCAACATATTCCCGAGACCGCTGTGTGACCGGCATTCACGGTCTCGATGAAATTCTTCGTGGAGGAATTCCATACGGCTCCACTGTACTCGCATCAGGAACCTGTGGTTCTGGAAAGACAACACTGGGAATGGAATTCCTTGTTCGTGGCGCTCTTGCTGGTGAGGCATGCGCCCACTTTACAGCAACCGAACCATCGGTGAAACTGTTGGAAAACATCCGGCAGTATGCATTTTTCGATATGAACATGGTCGATACAGGTTTGATCAACGTTTTTGACATGGACGTTTTGTATTCTTGGCTCGGTCTTGACAAATCAACCTTCGATCTAGATGACGTCCACGCCCTCATCAAGTCAATCACGGACATCGTGAACACCATTGGTGTGACACGACTTGTGATTGACTCGGTTACAACGCTCTGTTACAAAATCAAGTCCGAGCAACTGATTCGTGATTTCCTTTTCACCCTTGGTAAGAAACTTGCAACGCTCGGTTGCACAACGATTCTCATTTCCGAGATCACCTCAGCCACTGAAAACGCCCATTGGTCTTCATTTGGTGTAGAAGAAGCGATTGCTGACGGCATTGTTGTTATGGGTGACGTAGAACGTATGGGTCACCTTCTCCGCTTCCTTCAAGTTGTCAAAATGCGTGGTACCTCACACAGCCGTGCAAAGCATGCGATTGAATTGACGCCACTTGGTGTCATGCTAACGCCCATGCTCAAGTGGGGTGCTCAAAGTGACAAAACATCAAGGTGGGGTGCATAAGTATGTTCGAACTCGACCAGCGCATTGCTGAACAACTCTCGACAATTTCACTCAACAGTTCCGTGCAAGTTCGTTGTGGCAACTCCAATGCATTCATGGTTACGGCAAGTACCATGTTGCCACTGATGCAGATGTTCGAGATGGGCGGAGTTTACATTTCTGCTAGCAGAGGTGCAGTCGAAATTATACAAGCGTTCGAATCGATTGGTGTGGACGTTTCCAACATTCAGTTCATTGATTTGGTTTCCTCCGGAATTCTTGGAGGTACTGATGTTAGCTACCCAAACATCCACTTCGTCGATAGCCCAATCATGCTTGAATCGGTTCTATTGCGTACCCTCTACATCCTTCGTACAACTCACACACAGCGAAACTTTGTCTTCCTCGACAGCGTCAATGCTCTCGCAATCTATAACGAAGACCGAATGCTAGCTGAATATCTTCACACCTTTATCAACACCTTTAGGCAACGTGAAGTTCTTTCTGTTGTCCTCAATGTACCAGACCAGACACCACCTCTGGTCCTCTCAAATCTTGATTTGTATTGCACAGATTTGGTCGATCGTGGCCAGGTGGTTATTCACTGAGGGATAAATCATGAGAAAGAACATCACATTCGATGCAGAAGACGAGGATTTCTTCGGACAAGTCGGTTCTTTTGGTGTACCGAAGTTCGACAATGAAATGCATGGAGGTGTGCCACGTGGCTTCACGATGGTCGCATTTACTGAGACAGGTTCGGGAGCAGAATTGTTTGCCAAACAATTCATTTCTCCTGCGGAAGAATCCGAAAACACGCTTTACGTTTCAACGAATGAGGCCCAACCGGAAATCGTTCGTGTCTTCAAGAAATACGGTTGGCCTCTCGACGTCAATGTCCGAACAATTGGGGAAGAATACAACGCAAATGTCCTCGAACGTGAACTTCTTGCTTCTCGATATCGATTAGAGGGATTCCAACTCGAAGACATTCAGCGCCTCGCTCAAACTCGGTTTGTTGAGGATACAACACAGGATTACTTGACTGAAATCACCAACGAAATCATGGCTCTTGGACCATATTTCCGTGCAGGAATTGACAGTCTGGATTTCTTCTTGCAACGTGACGACCCGAACCGTGTTGTGGCCATGATTCGAATGCTCCAAGCACATACCCAAATGTATCGAGGTCTGTTGTTGATCAGTGTGTCTGTTAACGGACTGTCTCCGTCAGTGCGTCAAGAACTTGCGAGTATTGCAGACATGGTTCTTACCTTTGGTGTTCGAACGATAGGTTCGGATTTCGAGACTTCAATGATCGTATCAAAATTCCGAAATGCACCTGAAAATCTGAAGATGCTCGTTTTCCGAGTAACGCCGGAAGAAGGTATCACTCCAGAAACCGTCGAACGTATCGCTTGACGGGCCTTATGGACGGAGCGACACCTCCAAAGAGGACGGAGGTTGCGGGCTTAATATGACCAAGCGTGCTGCGACTGGCGGATATGACCCGTCTGGAATCGATTTGGATGCATGGACCGAATTGGAAGAACAACTTGAGGCGACCATTCCAAATTATGACAGTGTCAACCGTTTGATGACCTTTGGACAGGACAAGCGATGGCGCCGAAATGTTCGAAATCATGCTTCAGAAGGTATGAAAGTTCTCGAAGTTGGATGTGGGCCAGGAAGCTTTGCAGAGGACCTTGTTGGTCTTGATGTCACCTGCCTCGATCCTTCTGAGGCCATGTTGAAAGTAGCAAAGAAACG
>VMHT01051411.1_pt1 | contig 10596 bp, 20 predicted proteins | sample 4693611 | NCBI WGS metagenome assembly VMHT01 (sample SAMN12280063, study PRJNA550983) | marine metagenome | isolation source: seawater sampled from same location over 5 years 0.02-0.2 micron viral filtrate | place: USA: collected off the coast of southern California halfway between the port... ...
ATGCCATACCAACTACAGGCTATCACATGGGGCGTATGGCGCGACATGCACGGGATTGTGTAACATGTCTTACAAATGCCGCTGCTGCGATAGTTACGAAAATCCGACGCATTCAGTCAATGAGGATGGGGAACGATTGTGTGTTGAATGTGCCGATGCTGGCGCGTTATGTGAGTGTGTACATGATGAACATGATCATAGGATCGTTATCTGTACAGACTGTATTGAACGAGGGGATATTTGGGAAACATGATTGACACACTGAAAAACAGCCAATTGGTGCCGCATTTTCTAATGTCCTGTTACCTGTACTATGAATTAGATAAACAGGTTTACACCGATGATCAATTTGATCAATTAGCGCATCGGCTTTTAGATCAATGGGATAGTGTGGACCATATGCACAAGCACTTGATCACTAGGGCTGACTTAGAGGCTGGCACGGGGTATGCAATTAAGTATCCCAATATGGTAAAAAATGGCGCACGGGCATGGTATGAAATAAATAAAAAATAATTTCATACAGCCTATTGAACGGGGCGAAACAATGCCCATATGTAAGACAGACAACAAACGAGGATGATTGACCATGTACATTTCAAAAACAAACCTGAACGACTTGCTGCGTAATGTTGCATATTTCAGTGAAGACAACGCCGAATTGAGCAAGGCTATCATGGCAGAGAATTATGACCATGATGCTGTAGATGAAGCCAAAGGCCGCGCATGGCGGCAAGCCCAACGGACGGCGCGTCTAGTCGAAAAAATTGGTATTACCAAGCCTGAAAAAATGGCTGGCCCGATAGGCCATGTGTATTACTGGATTGACTTGTGGAAGTCTGACTTTGAACCGACTGAAAGGGAAGTCATGCAAGCCGAATTTTCTGGTGCTAATGTCGGACTGTCTGACATATAAAAAGCCGTGCTAGGCATCACGTAAAACTGCCCGTTACTATCACGGCCCACTGCACAAAAAAATATTTTTCTAGGCTATTGACATTTATTAAGTGAATTATTATTTACTAATTATCGGGTGACGCTCTGCACATGTACGACAACGCCGATACCAGACCAGACTGTAACCGCTACGGCAACGTCAGATGGTCGCGCCTACCACATACCCGATAGCAGGTTGTCGGGCTGGTTAAACCCAGAAAGAACCTGCACCGCCTACCGCCTACCGCCTACTGACTACGCGCTGTTTGACATTGTGAATACGTAAAAGTTTTGTGGGCTGTCCATTGCCAGTGATGGGTATGCCACAGGGATGGCCCACAAAAAACTGCTTGACAGATGTTATTATGGGGTGTAATGTTCGCCCATAACCTCAACAAACCAAAGGAGAATTATCATGGCTAAAAAATCAAACCGCACCACTGAGGTGCTTGTCGTCAAGGGTGTTAATGTTTCTGCACTGCGTGGGCAGTCAATCAAAACAGGCCGCATCTTTAACAACAATGGTTTTTTTGCTTGGCAGATTGCAAATCAGGGTATGCGTGATCGTGGCCGCTTTGCAAAAAAGTCTGCCTAGTCTGAAATAAAATAGCAGTGTCCACTTGAATAGTGGGCATTGCACCCCATATTAACATCATCAACAGCGACACAGGTGAATGATATGACAAAAGCACAGAGAGTTTATCGCGTACTGCGCGAACACTTAACCAGAGACGAGGCACGTTATGCCACCATAAAACTGATTGAGATGAAGTGGAGCAAGATATGATTGTAGGCAATGGTTTATCCGCTGAGATTTTTGTAGTCGAGTACCTTGGCCCAACAGCATGGACTAATGCGTATGAGGGAACATCGCTCAAGTCTGCCACCGACACTGTAGACTGGTATCGTGACAACGGCTTTACAGCTAAGATAACATCACACATGGTGGATCAGTATGGTCAGATTGTAGAGGGGGTGTAGTATGAATCTAGATTTTACAGTTAAAGAAGTTTATGGTGTGTCCAGATACTATCCAGACAACAGGACAAGCAGGTGCATTGTAAACAGTCTGATGAGCCAGAAGTGTCTCAATGCAACGCAGGTCAAAACGCTCAAGGTTGTTGGTGGGTTTACCATTAACATAAAACACACAGACGAATTTTAGGATGTTGACAATGAGAATAAGAAAGAGTATACACAATCCGGTAGCACACGCTAACAGGCGGCGTGTTGCCAGTGTCGAGCCATCCCATAAGGGGAAGGGAACTAAAGATAAACGTAGAGAGGATAAACAACATGCGTTCAAATTTGAAAAGGATGCGGATCAAAAGGGTGAGCAGTAAAGCACCCGAATGGCAACAGCAACGCAATCAAGATCGTTGCACGACATACAATATAAAGACACAGATATTCGACAACGTAAACAGACACACAGAAGAAAAAGAACTTGACATATATTTTACTCGCCGTCACAATCGCTTAGTGAGTAGGTCTGTGCAAGATGAAAGCTAAGTGACGGGGGTGGTGGTAAGACCCACTATAGTAGGACAAACTGCCACCCCCATATTATGAAAGGAGAATAATTATGGTAGCACTAATGGTAGTATTTGGCATTGCTCTGTTCTCACAGGACAATGCAGAGTTCATGCAAGACATGAACGAAAAGAAGCAATGGGATTGCACGTTTACATATGTAGGCAAGCAGAATGCTAGGCCAGACGTGCCACACATTGCAGTGGACAACAAGTATGTATACTTTAGTATGGAGCCGTGTGATGAGTAATATACATAACGAAGCTATCCTTGAGCGTCTATACGACGAAGCGTATGAGGAGTTAAGGCCATTGTTTGACCAGAAGGAATACGGTGACATGGCATACAGATATGAGGATTTACACCTCGCCGCCGTGGATTTGGCAAAGAAAAGATTGGAGACAGACAATGACTAGAAAAGAATTTTGGGAGTGGCTAGAGACTTGCCCCGCAAAAGAAAATGCTGATCCATCAGGTTGGTTTATTGCTGATGATATGGGCGATGAATGTCGTGTATTCTTTTACTTTGATACGGAGATTGATGATGAATAAATACAAAATACGAGCAACAAAGTTCACGTTCATGGATGCCATAGTTGAGGCTAAAGATGAAGATGAAGCCCGTGCTATGTATAATTCCGATAACGTAGAGTGGGTTGAAGTAGGCACCGATATGGATGACTGGGAATTTTATGACGAGCAAGTGACTGAGGAGACAGCCAATGACTGACAACTATGACAGCGGATTTCCGCTAGTATTATCTGACCATGAAAAAGACCAGCTAATACACTACTACAGGACAGAAGCATATCCCGACTGGATTAAGAACTGGCTACCTGAAGATGTAGACCCAAACACAGGATTATACACAGATGAATCTAAGTACGCTGGTGAGGAGTACGAAGAGATGCACTACGATGGCATTCAGTTTGAGGACAGCGACAGAATGTTTGACTTGTGTATGCATTTTGTTGATGGCAAAGTGTGGGTAGATGTTTACGAATGTGATTGGGGAGGCGATAACTGGTACACTAACTGCCGCCACAGTTGGACGCCGACAGAGGAGACAAACGCGATGCAGGAGAACACACTAAAAGAAAGACGCAGTAGTGCTAAACACGTTATTGCTTTGATGGATGAAATAAGCTATGTAGTTGCAAATGAACTAACATGGTTGAAGAATAATGATGATCCAGAAAGTAATAAACTGCTTAATATGTTACACGATGGCGCAACTGAATTGGTAAAGGAGTTTAAAAATGAATAGACAAGCACATAAACAACACATTCTCGCCTTAATTGAGGAGGTGAGACAACTAGAATCACGTATGCAACCCACTGACACAGGACACATTGCAACTGCAATCAATGTCCTCATGGGTAGGATTGAGGAACTGTTGACCAAACTTGTGGAGGAGAAGTAGCATGGCAAATAAGTATGAGAACATGACACACGAGGAACGCTGTGAGTATTGGGCAAAGGAACGTGAGAAAGAACGTGCAGAACGTCAGAAAGTTATTGACGCCATGCCAAAAGATATGGTACAACTTATCATAGACATTGCAGATAAAGCACATAGAGTTGTAGATACTGGTGGCTATGGATGTAATGGTGGGGTGCGATACCTGACAGCATTTGATCTGCAAGAATTGGAAGACGTAGTAGACCAAGTTCGCACTAAGTTTAACATTGTATAATAGGAGAATGAGACATGCCTTTTGAATTTATCCCAGAGAATATCGACTTTGAAGTAGGCTATGAAACTACCAAGATGCCTGACAAAAAATATGTAGTCAACAAGAACACTGATGAGTACATTGCTATTGTCGGCAAGGGCTTTAACTGTGTGCCACATAGTGAGTTCTTTAATAAAGTAATCAATGCCACAACAGACAATATGTCACCACATGACATGGAGGGTGCAGAGATTACATGGAAGGATGCCCACAATAATGGCTGGGCTATGATGGACATGCGTTTGCCTAATGTAGTAAAGAAGATTCAGACTGATAAGAAAGAGTTTAGTCTGATGAAGCGTATCATTGCACTGCATGGTGTGGATGGCACGTGTTCTAACACAGCTATCTTTGGTGCGATTGATTTCTTCTGCCTCAATGGTCAGATCAGGGGCAATCACGACAGGGTGATGCGTAAGAATACAGCAGGTCTGTGCATGGAAAAGTTTGCCAGTGATCTAAAAAAATCACAGCAAGACTTCAACGAACATGCCAAGCAGATGCAACGCTGGGCTAACTCTAGTCTTATGCAAGTCAATGTTAAAGACCTGCTAAAAGATATTGTGAAGGATGCTAATCCAGAGAAGATGTACAGTCTGTATCGTTCAGAGGTGACTAATCGTGGTGACAATATGTTCGCTCTGTACTCTGCCTTCACTAACTACGCAACGTATGCTGATGAGCAGAATGGTTTTAAGCTACGTGAGACAGGCAAGGATACGCAGTCTGTGAACATGTTCAAGCGTGAGATTAGTGTAGCCAAGTGGATTGAAACACCACAGTTCAGACAACTGGAAGCGGCATAATGCTTAGAAGGTTGCATGATACTGATGAACCCAAAACATTAAATGGAGCATGGTTTCTGCCATGCTTCCTTTACTGGACTGTAGACTGCTATGTAAAACTAAAATCACCTGATTGGAAATTTTATACCACTTATAAGTTTTATTATGAGAGAGGGTATGATCCAGAAGAGTATGTACATAGGTCATTTAACAGAGCAAATATATCTTTGGGTGATGGTGTGTATGTGCATGACAAAACTAGCCAGTACTATAAATTAGAGAACTATCAATTTATAGATGGTAAAGAGGCTTATGATATGCTAGACTGTTCTTACTTAGATGGTATGTCAATACAATGTCATAGAGAGGAAATAAGAAATGCTAACAATAGGTAAATCAATGGGGATGCTGGCTGGACTCGCAGTAGGTGACGCACTTGGCGCACCTCTGGAGTTTACCAAGAGCAGAGAGCCAGAGGATTATGTAACCGAATACATAAAGGGTGGCGCACATGACATGGACATTGGCGAGTGGACAGACGACACGGCTATGGCAATGGCTATGGCAGATGCTATCATAGACAACAAAGGATTTGATGCCTTCTATACCATGAAAAACTTTATCAAATGGTATGATGAGGGAAAGTATATACCACGTGGTGAGTGCTTTGACATAGGCTGGACAACACAACGTGCGCTTCTAAAGTTTATGGAGGATGATGAAACACCATACAAGGGTGATCGTAGAAACACCTCTGCTGGTAATGGTGGCCTGATGCGTATTGCACCAGTGATCATTGCCGCGCCAAGTAAATCAGTAGCAATAACGTGGGCAACCCAACAGACTTTGCTTACACACGGTGCGACTATGGCTGTAATGTATAGTCAAATATTTGCAGAAGAATTGTGGCACGGTAGTCCACTAGCTAAGTATAAAAATGAGAGACATGATCTTGATATACCTAGACAAGAGGTTTTGTCTGGGGGTTTTGTAGAAGAAACATATCAGTGTGCTATGTGGGCTTTCCAAACTACTAATACGTTTGAGGACTGCGTTATTAAAGCAGTGAACAGAGGCCACGATAGCGACACATGTGGTGCTGTAGCTGGCATGATGGCTGGTGCATACTATGGCATTGGAAATATTCCTGACCACCTACTTGACAATCTAATGTGGAAGGATCATATACTAGAGACAGCCGTTGATCTACACAAGATAAGGAGTACAGGAATATGGGCATGACATTTAAAAAACTAAAGGATGAATACTATTCTTCTCACGATTTCAAACACTTACGTGATGAAACTAAGGCACAGTATAGCTATCTTCTAAACTTTGCATCGTCAACTGATGTCGGCAACAAAACATTCAATGACATGGAGTTGTCTGACATAACAACCAAGCAAGCAAAGCTGGCCTATGATGAGTGGTGCGACAGGGGATTGGCCTTTGCTAATCACATAGTATCTGCCACTACAATGATACTAAACTATGCCATACGAATGGAGCATATAAAAATCAATCCCTTCGCTATCGTGCGTAGGAGGTCCACTGAGCCGCGCAGGATTGTTTGGGGTAGGGAGGATGTCAAGAGACTGCTAGACGTAGCGTACAGCGATTTTAGCACCCGTAACATAGGTTTGATTGCACACATGGCATATGAATGGTGTCAACGGGTAGGTGACATGCGTATGCTTACATGGGATAGGGTAGACTTTACAAATAGGTCAGTCCATATCAAGCAATCCAAGCGTAACGCAGAAGTTTTTCTGCCTATTGAAGAGGATTTGTATGGCATGTTAGTAGAACAGGAAAAGGATTTTGGTTTCCAACCCTACGTTGCACCAAGACCAGAGCCATATCAGGGTGAGTACCTGCCCTATTCGGTATACAAGCTACCACACTATGCACGTAGGCTGATGGATGCGGCAGACTTACCACCTGAATTACGTCTTAGTGATCTACGTAGGACAGGCACAACTGAAATGGTAGAGGCAGGTGTAGGAATAGGACAAATCATGTCGGTTACAGGACATGCTAATCCACAGTCAGTCAAACCCTACATGAAAAATACTTACAAGAGTGCAGAATTAGCCTTGACAGCTAGAAAGAAAGCATGATATAAGCATTCAACTGCCACAACGAACTACTATTATATTATATATAATACATATAGAAAGGACACATATATGATAAACTTAAATGACTATGACGTGTCTGACGGAGAGACACAGAGGATGGATTGTCCTGTATGTAGGGGCAAGAATACATTCAGTATCACCAACAACATGGGTGATCTTGTGTGGAATTGTTACAAGGTTAGCTGTACTGTCAGTGGTAGCACCCGTGTAGGCATGAGCATTGATGACATCAAGGCTAGGTTTAAGAAGATAGATACTGTAGATGACATTGATTTTGAACTGCCAGAGTATGTTATACAACGTAGTGGTGGCTTGTACATGAACAGATGGTGTGACAGGTGGGGCTTGAATGCAGACAAGTTAGGTCTTATGTATGATGTAAAGGAAGACAGGGTTGTATTCCCTGTTGTACATGATGGCAAGATTGTGGATGCCACAGGCAGATCACTTGGAAAAAGAATACCTAAGTGGAAAAGATATGGAAATAGTGGCTTGCCATACGTACACGGTTGTGGTAAAGTCGCTGTAGTTGTTGAGGACTGTGTGAGTGCCGCCGTTGTCGGTGATTGGTCTTCTTATGTTGGGGTCGCGCTTCTTGGAACATCGCTTCAAGATTCGCACAGAAGCTATCTCTCACAGTTCTCAACAGCCTTGATAGCATTAGACCCTGATGCATTAACCAAGTCACTTCAGATGGCTAAAGAATTACGGGGCTACGTATCTGATGTACGCCCTGTCAAACTAGAAGATGATATAAAGTATTGTAACCCAACAGACATGGAGAAGTTAAATGGAATTATCACTAATTAGAAGCCTGATGGATAGGGAGTTTTATGATGATCACCGTGGCGCACGTTGCCCTGATCGACTGTTCAGTAAGGATGTAAAAAAGATTAAGAACACTATCGACAAGGCAATGGATCAGTACGAGCGTACTGTTACGCCTGATGAGATTGAGGCATTGTTTATGGCAAACAATCCCACTCTTACTACAGCACAGAAGCAAGCCTACTCCAACCTCTTTGCTAAGATTAAGAGAGAGCAACCCATAGGTGGGGATGTAGCACAGGAGGTATTGTCTAAGTTGTTTCAACAGGCAGTCGGGGAAGACATTGCCAATCTAGGTGTCGAGTATGTAGTAGGTGACAAGTCTAGTCTTGAGCCACTGCGTCATATACTTGAGCAGTATGGTGATGACTTTACACCTAATCTAAATATTGAGTGGGATGACATTGACATTGAGACATTGCTTGCACGTAATGATCTTGAGGCACGTTGGACATTCAACATGCAGAACCTTGTAATGAATGTAGAGGGTGTCAATGCTGGTCACTTGATTGAGATTGGTGCTAGACCCAATACAGGTAAAACATCATTCCATGCATCAATGCTTGCATCGCCCGGTGGCTTTGCTCATCAGGGTGCTAACTGTATTATCTTATGTAACGAGGAGGGCTATCACCGTGTCGGTGCTAGATACCTGACTGCCGCTACAGGCATGACGATGCAGGAGATTAAGAAAGACCCTTCTAAGGCACGTGATCTATATGCCCCTGTCAAGGAACGTATTAAGATTAAGGATGCTACAGGACGTGACATGAATTGGGTGGAGTCTGTGTGCAAGACATACAAGCCTGACATAGTGCTGTTGGATATGGGTGATAAGTTTGCCAAGGCAGGGGGCTTTGCCCGTCCTGATGAGGCACTCAAGGCTAACGCTGTACACGCCCGTATGATAGCCAAACAACATGAGTGTGCTATATTTTATATGTCACAGTTGTCAGCAGATGCAGAGGGCAGGACAGTGCTTAATCAGTCTATGATGGAGGGATCAAAGACAGGCAAAGCAGCAGAGGCAGACCTTATGATACTGATTGCTAAGAATGTTATCTCTGATAATAATCAGGAGGAAGACCCTCAACGTCACTTGAATGTAGTCAAAAACAAATTGACAGGATGGCACGGTAGTGTTACAAGTAATTTAGAATATAGAACAGCGAGGTATACATAATGAAACTAACACTAGATGTAGAGAACACAACGACAGAACGTAATGGCAAGCTACACCTTGATCCCTTTGAGGCAGACAACTCACTGACTATGGTGGGCATACTGACTGACCAAGGACATGAACAGCATTTTCCTTTTGACCATGCTGATGTTCCTAGTCAACCCGACTACCATGAGCGTGTGCAGTGGTATCTTGACCAAGCTACCATCATCATCGCGCACAATGCGGCATATGATTTACTATGGCTGTGGGAGTCAGGTTTCAAGTATGATGGCCCTGTCTTTGACACTATGCTGGGCGAGTATGTGCTACAACGTGGACAGAAAGAACCACTGTCGCTTGAGGCTTGTGCAGAACGGTATGAGTTAGACACTAAGAAGCAGGATACACTCAAGGAGTATTTTAAAAAGGGATATAGCACACGCGATATACCATACAATGAGTTATGTGAATACTTGTCTGCTGACCTACATGCCACACAACAGCTATCAGACAAGCTAATGCACCAGCTAATGACAGACAGTTCTAGCCTGATGGATACAGTAACATTGACTAATCAGGTATGTGTCACACTGGCACGTATATATCAGCGTGGGTTCAAGGTTGACATGGACGTGCTTGAGAATGTGCGTCAAGAGTTTGAAGAAGAGAAGTGTCAACTTATTGATAGTCTACAGGTTCATGTTCGTAGGGTAATGGGTGACACACCTATCAATCTTAATAGCCCAGAGCAATTGTCTTGGGTTATCTATGGTCGTAAGGTACTTAATAAAACAGATTGGGCTACACAGATTGATCCATACATGGGTGACAAAGAGTTCAATCACTTATTATCAACAGGCACACAACGATTGTACCGTACTACGGCTGTTCAGTGTCGGACATGTAGTGGCACAGGTTACATAAGGAAGACTAAGAAGAATGGTCAGCCCTTTGCTAAACCTAGCAAGTGTCCAGAGTGTCATACAGAGGGCTATCTTTTTAATCCTACAGACAAGCTGGCTGGATTTAAGTTCAAGCCACCATCAGCTAAGTGGGCTAGTGCCAATGGTTTCAGCACCAGCAAGACTAACCTTGAGTTGCTTGAGGCTGTTGCCAAGTCCAAGGGTATGACAGAGGCAGTTGACTTCCTATCTAAAGTGCGTAGGTTGTCTGCCGTAGATACATACCTGTCATCCTTTGTGGATGGTATTGCACTACACACTAAGCAAGATGGCAAGCTGCATGTCCGTCTGCTACAGCATCGCACTGCCACTGGCAGGTTTTCCGGTGCTGACCCTAACATGCAGAACATGCCGCGAGGCGGCACCTTCCCTGTAAAGAAGGTATTCATATCACGGTTTGCTGGTGGTAAGGTAATGGAAGCTGACTTTGCACAGCTTGAGTTTCGTGCCGCAGCATTCCTATCACAAGATGGAGTTGCTATTGAAGAAGTATCTACTGGATTTGATG
>VMHT01041999.1_pt1 | contig 10595 bp, 14 predicted proteins | sample 4693611 | NCBI WGS metagenome assembly VMHT01 (sample SAMN12280063, study PRJNA550983) | marine metagenome | isolation source: seawater sampled from same location over 5 years 0.02-0.2 micron viral filtrate | place: USA: collected off the coast of southern California halfway between the port... ...
AACAGTAACAAAGGTGACGTTATCGTATTTGATGACTGTGACTCAGTACTGTTCGACGAAGTCTGTCTAAACATGCTTAAGGCTGTATTGGACAGTGGTAAGAAGAGAACCATATCGTGGAAATCCGAATCGGTCGCACTAAGACGTGAAGGTATTCCGGATAGGTTTGAGTTCCAAGGATCGGCAATCTTTATCTCCAATGTAAGTTTCGAGAGTGTGAAAAGCAAGAAGATCCGCGATCACTTAGAGGCACTAATGAGTAGATGCCACTATATTGATCTTGAAATGGACAAAGTTACCGACAAGTTCCTACGTATCGAACAGATTGTAGGCGATGGCATGTTAGATGAATATGAGTTCGGTGATGAAGGTAATACAGAAATCATCAACTTCATGCTAGAGAAGAGTGCTAGGCTTAGAGAGATCAGTCTAAGGATGGTACTCAAGGTGGCGGACCTACGTAAGATGTCGCCTAAGACTTGGAAGGAATTGGCTGAGTCCACTTGTATGAAACGAGCATAGTACCTCACTACTATGTGAAGACGTTTCAAGGGCACTTCGGTGCCCTTTTTTATGCGTAAAATATCACCCAAACATTACGAATTATTGGATTGACCTCGGCACCCATATACAGTACAATAGTTGTATATTAAATAAACGTGAGGTAACATTAATATGCAACAACAACAATATAAAGTAAACAACAAAGTATTTGACAGCATTGAGAGTGCTGGTGAGTATATGCTAACACTAAAGCATAGTGCCACTATGGAAGTGTACACGCCACCCAGTGCTGAGAGTGTAAAACTAAGTGTAGTCCGCAACATACTAATACGAGAAATGCTTGAATGGGCAGGCAACTTTGTACACAACATGACACCTAGTACGGATGTGTGTTGGATGTATAGTGTAGAGGATGCTAACGGATTCTCAGACGCTGGCGACACATGGTACGAGGATTTAGAGGCAGTAACATATGGCAACAACTTAATGTGGGAGGATGCCAAAGATGATTACGAGAGTGCTGTACAAAACTTTGAATGCCTGTTTGGGGACTACAATAGTTATGATACTGTAGAGAAACTAAGTGACATGCTTAATACAATGTACCATACTATGAGTGACCACAGCAGTGAGACTGACGACTACATAGGCTGTGTGCGTGACAGCATAGAGAAATTGTGTACTAACAATCCAAACATTGCACACAGTTATGACCACCCACGCCGTCGCACTACTATATCCTTTAGTGGCAATGTGGATGCTATGTATGACGCATACATGCTTGAGCGTAACAGTTAAGCATAGCATACTGTATAAAGCACACTTAACCGTGTGCTTTTTTTTGAGAAATAAAAAAATAAATAAAAAAGATTTCTCGAGGGGGGTGCATGCAACTGTAGAAGGTTGACAAATTTTGAACCCGGGCAAGACCAAAAGCCGTATTTTTTACCAGTTGCATTCGCCTCACCACTTCGCTATGGTTCAAACGAAGTCGTCTATATGGTTCTAGTCACTATATGAGTTGTATGTGTTGCTTATAGTGTACGGTGTACATTTTGTGTAACGTTTAAGCATGTGTTCCTGTAAGTATACATATTGAGTAGTCTGTGTACATATCGTTGCTTATATGCGTTCTGTGTGCGTTGTATGGGTATATTATAATGGTACTATGCTCATAACAGCCTTTACGATCAATTTAAGTATATACTTGTATGCTTAACTTATAACTAATACTGTAAATAATATTATGAAATACAAGAAAAGAGAACATATAATCAGCATCTGTAAGACATGTACGTGGCGAGTAGTTGCTAGTTTAGACACATTTATACTTAGTTGGCTTATAACAGGTAGTGTTACTGCTGGAGCCAGTATTGCTTCTCTGGAAGTATTAACTAAGATGTTTCTTTACTACGCACATGAACGTCAATGGGAAAAGCCGGCTTTTAATGACTATATAGTTGACAAGTATATATTCATGAAAGGGTTAATCAGCAGATAAAAAATTTTTTTACTGTGGATTTTTCTGCTGTGCATCGCGGCTTCCAACTGCTGGATGATCTTTCCAGTTGTCGCCGTGTTCTGCTTTGATGATGCTCAACATTATTATATTGGCAAAAGGTTTGGGTATACCTAAACGTTTGATGTCAGCATGTAGTTCTGCTTCATCACGTTCTAGATATATTTGACTGAAACTGCCTGAATAATCGCCTAGGCTGTTCTGTGCTTGGCGTATCAGTTCACGTGTGATTATTTTGCGTTGGTTTTCAGGTACTGAAGATATGTTGTTTATGGCTGTACTGGCAGTACCTATAACATCACGTTCGTCTGCTTTCACACCACCTGTTAAACTTAACAGCACACCCATTACGCCTGTTTTAATTGCTCTGCTTATAGGACCTTCTGTTAGTTCGCTAGTGTCTAGTTGACTGATAACTGCGTCTATAACACTACTGCTGTCTACAGTATCTATCGCTCTACCACTGGCAAAGTCGCCTATACGTTGTCCGCCGTGCTCTTGATCTGGGTCAACACAGTCTTCTACATCTAATCTTTCTAGTTCTTGATATATTGCGTATTCCAAATCACCGCGATTGGCAAATTGATGTTCTTCACCGCGGAACTCAGATACTAATATATCCACACATCCGTCAGCAATTATGCTTCGCTCTTCGCCTTCCATTATGCGTAACAGCGAATACATATCCATTTTACTGGCCTCTTTTCTTACCACTACCAAAGTACTTGGTCATTTTGAGTTCTAAGTCTTTGGTTATTTCGCTTTGATTGAAAGCAGGATCGTTAACAAACTCTGCTACAGCCTTTTCTATTTTGGCTAGTTCTTGTTTGACTTGTGCGTCTTGCTTGGTGTTGTCATGCTTGTCTACTGTGCCTTTGTCAAACGTTTGATCTATAGTACCATCGTCGTCCATGAGTTTTTTACCCGGAGCATTTAGTAGATTTGCTATACCGCCTGTGATAAACTTACCTGCGTTAGCACCCAGTCTAAGACCATCAAATATCAATGCTATTGCTCTAACTAATACATTTGTGCTTATTCCACGGAAGCCGCCACCTATAAAGCCTGCGGTACCACCTGCTACACCAAATGTTATTTGTGCTATACGAGCCACACTACCTAATATAATTCCTATCAGTTTAAATAAGCCTTTGACTATACCTTCGTCTAGTTTCTGTAGTTCTTCTAGAACTGCTTGTTTTGGATCAATACTGTTTGATTGTACTATATCCATATATTTTTTAATGTCATCCATTATGTTTTCTCCTGTGGGTTCATGTTTGTTGCTCCAGGGTTTGTTACGTCTACACCTTTGAGGTCTACACCTTTGAGTTTGTCAGCAAAGTCGTTGCTTCTATCTTCTAAGCCTTTGGGTTCGTCAGTTGCGAACATATCTTTTACATCTTGTGATTGTTGTTTAGCAAATTCCATTGGCTTCTTGAGTATGTTGTTTATAAATCCACTAAGTAGTTTCTTACAAGTGTCAAATGCCCAATCGGCGGCACCTATAAGGAATAACCATAACAGAGCCATCTGTACTGCTGGAAAACTGCCTATGGTCATAAGCCAGCCTACTACTGCTTGAGTTGATTCAATAAAGGCTGGCATTGCCATACCTATAGCATCAAATCCTGCACTCACGGCATTGGCCATCCATTCTAATGGAGCCATTCCGGCACTCGGTGCTTCATAACTGCCTATTGCTTGTGACATGCTGTCCCAACCACTTGCTATGGCATTTTTTACCTGATCGTTTAAACCAGTACCTGCGTCACTAGAAAATGTTTTACCAAAAATTTCAATTTCAAAGTTCAATGCTTTTACTAAAACGTTCCATGCTGTGATACCAAGAGTACCAGCAATAGCGGTTATTGGATTTTTCCATACAGTTTTTAGTATTGCTACTACCAACGACCAAAACTTATCCCAAACAAATCTACCAACTGAGCGTATCAGATTGTATAACTTCATAGCCATATCTTTCATGATCTTCATGAATGCGTTGAGTTTTTCTTTGTCTGCTTCGTTGAGTTCTGTAAATCCTTCTAATACTATATTGCCTTTCCACAGTTCTTCAAACTCTAAAAGAGTTTCTTCAGATAATATAACATCACCTGTAATGTGTTGGGTTTCGTCTTGCAGTATACCTGCCATGACTTGTAGTTTTTTTAGTTCTGGATTTATCATGTTAAATGTATTTATCTCATATACATATCTTTTAGTACCACAACTTCGGCACATTTATTACAAAGTGTTTTACCACGTATGTAAACAAAGTATAATGGATTAGGATGTTTATACTTTTTACAACGATTACAGGTTATATTGCTCATACTATAAAGTTCGTACTGTGATTGCTGTGGGTAGTAATTAATCTACCTCTGTGATCGTATACGGTTGTGACATAGTTAGTCCAGTTACTGACATATTCGCCTCTGTGATTCTTGTGTACACGTTCCACAGTATAACTGCTTTGCGTTACTTTAGGAGTCATAGAAACTTCGGGGATTGAAATATCTGACATTTGAAAATTTTTTTTGTGTGCACAGATTGTGCTACACTAGGTCTCCTACAACACTAGTTGCAGTTATTTATCTATCGGGTTTGCTTTGCTGATTTGAGCACTCATATCTGATTTAAACTTTTCCAGTTCAGGATTTGGTCCTAATGTGCCTAATTCCTTAACTAACCGGTTAACAGTTTTAAGTTCTATATTGCTTGTGGCATCTAGGTCTTTGCCTAAATTGTACAGCATCTTTACAAATAATGTGTTCAACTCTGGCCATGGCAAACGTTGTTTGGCATACGTCAGCATCAATCCCACAAAATCTCTTCCTGGTGCCGCACCTTTTGATATCATGTTTGGTAATGCGTACTGGGTATAGTACTCATCTACATAACGCATAGCACCGCCTTGATGTTTGTTATTGAATTCAATAAAATCTCTAACCATTGCTATAGGGTCTCTACCACCTATAATTTCCTGAGAGTGATCTTTTGGGAAAGGCTGTTGTGCCATTTTTGAGAATATCTCGTCGTGTTTGGCCTTTATCAGTTTGCTTAACACAGGATGTTTGTGTGTAAACTCACGTTCTTTTTCATGTGGTATGCGTCTGTCACGAGCATCTCTGGCTTCTAAACCACTCAGTGTTACATGTAATTGATACTTGGCATTGCCTGGCTTTTCGTTGTAGATGATTAAATCACCTTGGCTACTGTAACTGTCATAGAAGTAACTGTCTTTGCCTGTGGTACACCATTTGGTGCCACTGCCTAAAGCACAACTGGCTTCATGGCTCTTGGGTATGGTAACTGTGCCTAATGGTCCGTTATATAAAACTTCTACGTCACTGCGTTTTAGTGTTTCGTTGTCTGTTTCAGGTGGAACATAGTTTTCATCGTATACACTATCTACATAGTCTTCAAAACGATAAAAATTCTTGTACCTGCCTATGTCGCGTTCGTTGGCTGGAAGTTGTTGCTTAATGCTTTCAAATCTTTCTAATGCGTCACGTATTTGTTCAGCATCTTCTAATTTGAATGAACTCTGCGTTCCTATCTTATCCAAATCAAACTCAGCATCATCGATGTTCCAATCTTCTGTTGCTCTGTCTGTTACATAACCAGCACTCTGATTGTCATCTCCCTTGCCCAAATCTGTGTAGTCTTCGGGCCAGATTTCATTATAGCCTGGTTCCCAATCATCTGCCGTTCCACCTTCTAGTTCTGCTTTTCTTAACTTGGCATATAATTTTTTATTTTTTTCGTGTACCTTTACTACTGCTGTATACCAACGTATCAGTGTCATAACATACTGTTTGTTTTCAGTAGGGTCTATGCTTTCCAGTTCTTTTAGTACTGCTGTAGCCATTTGTTGTTCGTTTTCTATAGAACTGTTTTGGTAAAACCAATTGTCGGACAAGTGCTTAAACATATATGCGGCCGCTTTAGCAATACGTTCGCCCCACTTGTTTAGTGTAGCACTTTGATTGTATTCGTTTAATTGTTGAACTACTTCGTATAATCGCATTATACTATTTATCTAATTTAGTTGTAGTCTTCTAAAAGAGTAAAGTCGTCTTGTGTTATAGCATCAATGTAATGGTCGCTGTATTCAGTTACTACCTTATCTGAATTGTGTATTGCTCTTTGATAATCTTTATACACTTTACTGCCTTGTAGTGTGTGCTTTACTTGTTCTAGTTCAGTTAAATTAAACCAAGTTTCAAACGCCTTTTTGTCTAGTAAGGTAGTGTAGTAATCTTGTCTCATTCTTTCTCCCAGTCATTGTACTTAATCATTGTAAGTACATCAGGGTCTTCTGTTTCGGCAACGCCGTACAACCAGTGTTTGCCTACGCCGTCACTTTGGATATGTTCTGCTATATAGTCTGCCCATTGCTGAGGTTTGCGGTTACTTGCTGGACAGATACCATACGCATTCATACCACATGCTCTGTTGTTCCATATTATTTCGTAGTCAACGGCTCTTAGGGTTTTATACATTTGTAGATGTTTGTATTTTGGATTATGGTCTGTGCTTATTTGACTAGTAATATGAACTACATCGCCTTTATAATTGTATGTGTTGGTTAACCAGTTTAACAATAGTGTTCTAAAGAATAGTTGTTGTTTATTGTTTTCCCACCAACTGCCGAACACTTGGTATTGTTCTTGTACATCAGTTAGCATATTTTCATTTAACTCAGGCGTTGCTGATGTATTGAAATTAAATATAACTCTATCAGGTTTAGGTTGTACACTAGCAACCTCTTCTATCCATAGTTTAGCATGATGGCTTGGACCATAGTTTACAGTTATAGAATCTATATTTGGATTGCGCCTTTCGTTTATGCTTCTACTAAACGGTATTACTTTGCCTTCTAAGTTAGATATTATGCGTTGCGACCAATCTGAACTAGCACCGAAGAACCATGTAGTCATGTTAGTAGCCTTTTATAAATGGTTCTTTAATAGGCTTTTGGTCTGGCTTGAATTTAGGTCTAATATTTGCTTGAGCGATACGCAAAGTTTGTTCAGTTTTTGTATCGTCTGCTGGTGCGTCTATAAACTTGCGAATTTCTTCTATGGTAGTCCAACTTTGAAGTATCTCTGAATGACCATGCGGTATTTCGACACTACGAACTCTTGTAAAGCCTTCTGGTACGTTACGAGCACTATCTACTGGAATAGTACCATCGTTAGTACTGCGTCCTGCCAAACCATTGCCACCTTGTTCTGGATTAGCAACTAAGTTCTTAACAGGTAACTCTAATTGTATTTCGTTTACAACTTTAAGTAATTCACTTCCTGGTTTCATGTCGTGCCATACAGGATCACTTAAGAACCAATTAAGGATTCTTGCTGTAGGTGATCCTTGCCACGGTGATGCTATAGTAATTAAGCCTTTTACATTGTTGTCTGGATTACGATCTAACCAAATAGCACCTAACAAGCCACCATAACTGTGACCCATTATATATTCTACCTTGTCTGGGTGTTCGATACGTTTGAAAATGTCTTCTTTGCTTTCGCCTACTTTATAATCGATAGTTTGGATTTCTTGGTCTAACCACAAAGAGATGTAGTTAAAACTTAGGCTTGTTGCGCCTGCTCCGTGTATCATTAGTATCATATCATTTGTACTTATCTTTTGGCACAGGATTGTAGTCCATTTTAAGAAAGTCCTCCTCGTATATTTCGCATATATGTTGAATAACTTCTTCCGTATCCATATATTCTTCGTAAGTGATTGATGTTTTTCTTTCTGTTTCTATAGGAACATAATCAGCAATACCTATAAATTGTTCTATGCTACCTAAGTCTATATATTCTATATCACTGCTTAGGTACCAACTACATTGCGGTCTTACAAAACGATCTAGTTCTACTTGTTCATTTAAGTAATTAAGTTGTTGTGCGAAGTGATGAAAGCATTTAATAATCTCATCGGCACTGGCATTAGTTGTAGGCATCCATGGTGGCTCTAAGTCGCTCTTCTGTAAGAACCAATGATTAGGTGGCTCACGATCTGTTAAGTACAACAATTCAAAAATACTTACAAGTCGTTTAGTTGGGTTACGCATTACTGCTAAAAGATTATCAGTGAGATCTGGTAAGTAGCCGTCAATATCAAAGTTATGTATAGTGTCGTTGTCTAGTACACTAAAGCATTTGCGGACATGCTTACTGCCACACCTTTCCATTGCTATATACAATAAGTCTAGTTTACTTGAGTAAGAATATCCTGTAGGTAATATCATATGTATTTTACTACCTTATCAAAATAATCAAAGTGTTGTTGCGGTGTTAAATGATTTACTAATGTTTCGCCTGGTATGTCTGGTGTATCGCCGATTAGATCTCCTACATTAGGTAATTTGTAACCGCCGACATGTGGCATATAGAAATTATTATTTAACGTAGATAGTTTTGCTCCTGTAGACTGTGATTCAAAGTAATGTATTATACCACTAAGTTGCTGGCTGTTTTTAATATTTTGCCAGTGGTCGTCGTGTATCGAAAAGGATTCTTTTATGTACGACAGATCATCTTCAGTTAAGTCTAGGTTATCTAGTATGTGTTCGTCAGTTATTAAACTGTTATATGTTTGACTGTATAAGTTACTGTCCTCAGGCATGTGTTCTATCCATGGCATAGGTTCTTGATTTTCTAAGTAAGGTGTGTGCCAATTAAGATTAGCAATACCTATTTCTGGATCAACTTTTTTAAATGGGTTCTTTAAATGACAAAACCTATCTGCTGTCGTACAAAATATTAGTAGCAAGTCCTGATCGAATAAGAATAATTCGTCCTCTTGCCTTCCCGGCCACATGTGATTAGTTAGTATAGATTCGGCAGTAAAGTTTATAGCACTTTGATCAAACCCTCCTCTGCTTAAATTAAATATACGATCGCACTTGTGATACATGGCAAGTTCCTTTGCCCAATGTATGTCACTGGTCTTATCAAAGGTTCCGTAACTGTCGCCAGCAATCCAAAGTGTTTTATCTCGTTGGCTCATGCTCAGCCTGCCAACTACTGTATAGTTCGTACTCTTGATCGTACGCAGGTCCCTCTGATGTTATTCCGTATAATAAGTTTTGTTGAACATGTACCATTTCGTGTGCTAGTGTTAGTCCCCACGCAGGACCTTTCATTGCTATGTGGACTTCGGCAAGTTTCTCTTGTACGTCCCAATCACAATATCCCCACATGTGTCCTTCTAGTTGTTGTTCCTCATGAAGAACTACACTCAGCATACATTCAATATTGCCGATGCCTAATTCTGTTATGTAATGTTCGCACATACTGTAAATTACGTCACTGTATGGTATTTTAGAATCTAGATTGTAGTTTTCAATTGTTAATATCATTTGCTTAGTGTACTACTCTTTAAGTAGTTTGTCAAGATCTTTCTGTGCTTGTACGGCCAGATAGTTAGCACTATGTTGTAATGTTACTTCTGGTATTTCAAAGTGACTATCCCAAGTAAGGTATCTAAGTATGTATCCACTTACTTCGTTATAATCTAAACTTGGTAGTGTAGGATGATTAAGCAAACCTAAATTAATAGTCATCATTCTACATTGCTTTTCGCCGTTATTGTAAACTAAATTATTAGCATAATGGTTAAGTGCCGCCTTTTGTGCCGCATACATATATCCTTTGCTAATATTTGGTTGATGTGCTCTACTCGAAATATTTACAATAGTTTTCTCAGGATAAGATTTAAAATTTTCAAAACATTCTTCTAGTAATTCTATTTGGCAAAAATCTACATGGGCACAATTAATAAACACATCGTATTGCTCCCAGTCAATTGGTTTTTCTATGCGAAGCCTGTCAACTGTATGTGACTGGCCTATGTATGGTGTTGCTTCTATAACTCCTGCTATGTTGCCTGCTAATCCTGTGCTACCTGTTATTGCTACTTTCATAATCTTGTATAATATTAAAACTCTTTTCTCCGAATAGTGTACCGTTAACACTACACTTGTCGCAAGGCGAGTTTGTTCTATCTCCTTTAGCAAGTCTATTTCTTATCTTACGCATTTCTTTGCCTAGCCATACATCGCGTAAGTCTTGTTGTAATAGGTTGCCTACTACATGTTCCTTGCCCCAATCGTTGCTACAGAACAATACATCTCCATTCCAGTCTACAAACATTTTATAGAAAGGATAGTGACACTTTTTACCTTGTAGTTTAGTTATATCCTCTTCATCTATATTTAACCAATCTATTGTACCGCTTCTGTTGTTTATGAACAACCCATAATCTTCTTCACTGTAGTGTGCTCTATACTTTACTTTGTCTCTATCGACATTAACCAGCATAGGCTCGAAGTGTTCTATTTGTTCAGGCCCGTCATATAGATTAATATATAAGAAGTCTAGGTGTCTAATGAATAAATCCTCTACAACCTCCTTAGTTAAACGATCGCCGTTAGTATTACATTCTACTGTTGCCCTAGGCAAACGTTGCTTAAACGTGCTTACAATACGTTTAAACTCTGGGTTTAGCAGGTTTTCACCAAAGCCACTAAGACTTATTTTACCTCTATATCCTATCT
>VMHT01021063.1_pt1 | contig 10594 bp, 17 predicted proteins | sample 4693611 | NCBI WGS metagenome assembly VMHT01 (sample SAMN12280063, study PRJNA550983) | marine metagenome | isolation source: seawater sampled from same location over 5 years 0.02-0.2 micron viral filtrate | place: USA: collected off the coast of southern California halfway between the port... ...
TGATTTATTTCTTCTATAGTTAATTTAAATGATTCCTCCTGATCGTTATATAACTGTTGTTTTTGTTCTTCAGTTAAACTATTCCACCAAGCATCATGTTGTGCTTGTACTTCTTCTTGTGTAGCAGGTTCACCTTCACAATGACAGCTACTACCACAACAATCTTCTGGTTTCATAGAAGCATAATATTCTTCTAATTGATAATCATCATCCATAAAAGCGTCTATTGCCTCTTGTATGATGTCTTTTTCTCGGTCGTTTAAAAACTCTTCTTTCATTTTGCCCATTTTGATCTCTTTTTAATATGATTAAATGTACGAAAACTATTTTAAGTAACCAAATTTTTTATGTAAAGTCTATAAATTCTTCGCCATCTTCTTTTTCATCCCATAGGCCAAGATTTTTGAGGTGTTCAACGTGGGATTCATCCATTTCCCAATCAGGTTCAGGATCGTTATTAAATTTATTCTTTTGATTGTAATCTTCCATTTGTTGTAGTTGATTATCACTCCATACGTTACCAACATTTAAGAAATAACAGTTATAACATAACATTTCTAGGTTTTCTAATTTCCAATTTTTTTGATTACCGTCAATGAAATTTAGTATCAATGGCACCTTGTAATCAACCACTCTACGTTCGTTAAATCCACAGCTATTACATTCTTCTGCGATTAAAGTTTCGTGTATTAACCTATCTTTTAATTCTTTAGGGTTATAATTTGATACATCAACTCTACCTTCTAGTATATCATTTATTGGTGTAAGGTCTTTTTTCTTATATAGGTGTTTTGATATACCTTTACCTTGTCTGTTTAAATGGGCTTCAAATAATGTTTTACCCCCTTCGTTTTTATATAATTTAGCGTATTGTTTATAGTGTGGGTATGAACAACCAAGAAAACGAGCAGCAGCCATGTTTGATTTAGTGTGCTTCATAGCACGTAAAATCATATCTTTACTTATTATCTTTTTTTTCATATTTTAAAACTAGCTCCCAAATGTCATCTGGAGTTTCAGTAGGTATTTCTTTACCTGTTTCAGCGTCATTTAAAACTAACATTTCGCCCGTAGGAAGAAATTTATCATATAAATACCATTCTATGATTTGTTTTTGTTGTTTATTAAAATGAAGTGTTAATAATGCTTCTATAACTTCAAAAAACATATCGTCATACTCAATAAAATCAATTTTGTAATCATGTTTTAAACTTAATGAGCGTCCATTTATATGAGCTAAACCTGTTAGAATAATATTAAATAATTCACGTTTTTTAGCTTTAATTGTGGGGCGTTTTTTAGCTAAACCACTTTCAATGCCTAAAATATCATCAATTGATTTTTGGATTTTTTTAATATTATCCTTTTCTTCTGGCATAACCTTTTAAACTTTTTATTTGTTATTCAGATATTCTTCAATGTCTTTTACATACTTAGTTTTACCATTTTCCTTGATAGCGATAACCTCTTGTTTTCTATTAGGTCTATGTGATACCCAACTAATATGAACCCAATTAGGATTACCATCAGGATATTCAGTGCCAAACTCCCAAACCATTTGATCAAAATCTAAATTATTTTTTATATAATGATACATTTCTGCGTTTGTTTTATGTCCAAAAGTGTCGTCTATATCTATAGCCTGGCCTTTCATGTGTTGTGATCTAGTACTACCACCTATTGCTGTGTTTACAGGTTCACCTCTAAAAAAGCTGTTTATTTTTATTGGACCACCAACCCACTCACGTAGTGGCTCAAATAAATTTTCAGCAACTTCTTTCATGCATTTTAATTGTTCTTCATTTGGTGTATTATCTAAACCTCTTCTTTCACCCGTTCTACTATAAGTACCTTCTTTATAACTTACATGTTTACTAATTTTGTTGGTCATAGTTTTTTATTTTTTTTACTGTATATATTTCATTAAATTTTTCTACTGGCAATTTTTTTATTTCTGAAAAAAATTTTATTGCTTGTTCTTTTGTCTGTTGTTGGGTTAAATGAATTAAATCCCTACCATTTTTAAGATACATTCCATACCTATTTATATTCATAACTTATTTATTAATTTTTTAATTTTACCACATACTTCATACTGCTCATTTTCTATATAAAAATCCATAGCTTTAGCCAAACTACCCGACCAATTATCTTTATGAACTGTTAAGTAAGTATTTGCATACTTTACTTCACAAAGTTTAATTTCATTGGAATTAGTTTCAAAGGCCTCAGCTATTCCTTCTACGAGGCTTCTATATACTTGAGGCTTTTTTTGTTTTAATTCTAATTCATTAAACGATATAACTGGTATATGTCGTTTTTTATTCATGAATTATTACATTATGTTATGTTTAACTAAATACATAAGGTATTTCTTACCATTAGGCATACCTGCATTTTCTAAATCACGTAGTATATTATTACCTTTATTTATAAATTCATAAAAATCATCTTTTTTTACTACTTTAGAGATTTCATTTAAATCACGAATTCTCATTTCTCGTAATAATTGTTCGTTTAGTTCTTCAACGTCTCCTTCTGGTTCTGGTGCTTTAACATCAGGAGCATCTACTTTTTGTCCTGTAAGTGATTTTACTATTAAGTTTTTAAGTTGAGCTAATGGAATAAAGAATCCAATTACCTCAGGACGAGGTACATCTGTATCTTTACTTACTTGGATATCATACTCTTTTAAACTATCGTTTAATTTTTCTTGTAGTGCTACTTCAAGTTTAGATTTTAAATCTTGTTCCAAACCATCACCTAATGGTTCAAATTGTATTTTTAAACCTAATTTAGTTGGGTTTTTATTTACACCTGTTCTTAAATTAAATTTAGTATTACCTGCGTTTACAGTTGTAGCTTCTTTAAGAACCTCTCTCTTAATGATTTTTTTAACGTCGTTCCAGTTCATATTATTTTTTTGCAAATTTTTCTAAACCTGCGATACCAAAGCAACCCAGTACTACTAATGTAAATGAATCATATATAAATTCATTTATAACTAAGTCTTTACCTACGTATCCAGTTATTAAGTCGAATAGGGCAAAAACAACCATAACTAGGAATGCTATGAAACCTACCACGTTTTTTTCATTCCAGTCATTATTGTCTTTAAATATGCCCCACATTGATTTTATTTTATTATACATATAGAAAAATTTTACGAGGTGAACACTTTTTTCTTACCTCCATCATAAACATAAGCATGTCCTTCAGAGATTAGTGTTTCATTAACATTCCATTGCTTACCATCTTTATCCATTACAAAAATATCTGCTAATACTCTACCATACTTTCCTAAACCATATGATTTAATTCTAAAATATCCTGACTTAGAAGATACTTTTTCTAATAGTTCTTTTGTTCTAGCTTTAGCTTTTAAACCTAATGCTTTTTCTTCTAAATTTCTAGTTCGTGATTCCCAAGTATCAACACCTTTAAATCGAATTCGTTTTTTAAACCAAATGTCGAATCCAACATCTATTAAGGCGTCTACTGTATCACCGTCTACTACTCTATCTAATTTTGCTTTGTAAATATATTTTTCCATGTTTATTTTTTTATAATTGCTCTTCCTTCTAATTTTTCCCAATCGCGTTCTGGTCTTACTTCTAAATTAGTTTCCCATACCCCCTTTAAAGTATTCATACTTAAATCTAACTGACTACCAAAATCAATCATAGCTTGTACATCTTTAGGGAAACATGAACCACCAAAACCAAATCTACCATCAGGACCAGGTACAGCTAAATGGCTATGACCTACACGACCATCTCTAACAAACCCCTCAACTGCTAAATCCCAATCTACATTTGTTTGGTCTGCTACTTGTTTCATTTCATTCATAAACGATACTTTAGTCGCAAAGAAACAATTGTTCATATATTTTACCATTTCAGCTGTTTCAAAATTAGATTCAATACAAGGTACACTATCACCAAATCTCCACTTATATAATTCAGCTACTCTAGCTGTATTTCTCTTTCTACCTCCTAAAATAAATCTAGATTGATTTATAAAATCAAATTTAGCTGAACGCTCCGTTAAAAATTCAGGATTAAATACTATATTTAATTTTTTAAATTTTTTACATAGTTTAGCAGTAGTACCTGGTGTAACAGTAGACCTAATTAGTATAATATTATTTTTTCTTTTATTTACTAATTGTATATCTTGTAAAGCCGACTCTAAAATACCTAAATGCATACTACCATCTGGGTTAGAGGGGGTAGGTACAGATAAAAATATAAAATCTGATTTATTTACTGTTTCTTCTAATGTATGTAAACTTTTTGTTGGGTTTTTATCATATACCCTTACATGGGCATCACAACCTGTTTGAGCTGAAAAACCAAATTCAACTGCTGATCCGACAAAACCTCGTCCTATAATTCCTATTTTTTTCATTAATTTAAATAATTTTTTTCTTTTAGTTTAATATTGTTTTCTATGGTATAATCTTTTACTAATAAAACCCCATCAAGTGTTTTAAGCAAAAATGAATTATTTTTTAATATTTTTAATATTTCTCCTACTTTATATGAACTACTATTAAATAAATTATAACTAAAAGGATAAGCTTCCCATATAGTTATTTTAAAGTTATTATAAAATAAAAAAGCTCCTGGAAAAGGGTATGACACCCCTCTTATTAAGTTAAAAATCTCATTTGTATTTTTGCTAAGATTAATTTTTCCATCACTGGGTTTTCTTTTTGGAAAAAAACTTTCAGGTATAGATAAATTTTTATCTTGTAAATTAATATTATTATTTTTAAAGTCTTTAATTAATTTATTTAAAGTATTTTTAGCATCGATAACACTTTTTAATCTCATAGAACTTATATTATCCCAAGGTAATATGTCTAATTTTGTTGTAGAATAAATAAATCCATCATCTGGTTTTGAATTATATTGAAAGCAGTGGTTATATACTTGTTTAAAATTTAATATTATTGACCAATTAATGGGGGATCTACCCTTACCAAAAGGTAATCCTAAAGGACTAGCATGAAATCCAAATATACCATATTTAAATTTGTCTAAAATATATTGTGGGATTATTCTCTGCCAACCATATACTATTCCTAAATCAAATGTATTGTTATTAAAAAAATCTTTACATTCTTGAGTTAAAAAATTGTAACTATTTGATTCATAACAGTTTTTATCAATTAATTTATTTATTTTTTCTCCACCTGAAATATGGTAATTTTTAATTTCTTCATAATCTAAAGTTACTACAAGATCTATGTCATCTTTAAAATTATTATAAAGATCATATGTATCTGTTTTTACACCAAAAAGTACTATATTATAGTGGGAAGTTTTTACACTCATTATTTATTGAATTTTTTAATTCGCTATCTTTTTCAGTTAGTAATGTAATAAAATTTTTTTTATTATCCAAACCTTCTTTAGTCCAGCTGTAAGGATGGGTTAGTAATTGTAGTTTATTAATTGATTTAAGATTTAAATTTAAAGGGTGACCATAATTCCATTTATGTTGTGAATCTGCTAAGTAGGTTACATTTAAATTATTTAAATTTTCAGTTAAATGGAAATATTTTTTACCATAAGTATTTATTATATTGGGTATCGTTAAATTTAACTCTAAATATTCTCTTTTTGGTCTATGAAATGAAAATCTATCAATAACAAAACCTGTTAATGCACTTAAGATATGTATGTCATTTTTTATATAATAATCTATATATTTAATATCTTTTAATGCATTCATATGAGCGTGTAGTCCTACTTTATGGCCCATATCTACTATTGATTCAATTTTAGATAAATTTTTATCCGAAAAAACATTATAACAATTATTTCGTATTTGAAACATATAACTTGTTTCAATACCTAATGAATGTTCATAAAGAGCTAAATCATAAGCTCTATCTACTGAAAATTCTACATCATGTCTTATTACACAAAATTTACTTGTTGACTTATTAATTTCACTATAATCTAGTATGGGTAAATGTTTTTGAATTGATGATATAATTTCCCCATATTCTGTGTAACTAAAACTATTATGCATTTTTTAAGTAATTTTTAATCCATGAAGGTAAATGTCCCTTAGGATCCCAATTTAACATTAATGAAGCTTTAGAATTATCTGCTAGTGTTTGGAATGGTTCTAGTACTGTTTTTCCCTTAATTGTTTTACCCCCAAACATTTTAGCTACTTCATTAACAGAGTAATTTTTTCCATTACCTATATTAAATACTTCTCCATTAAAAGGTTCTTTTTGATTTGCAACTAATATGTTTGCATTAATAATATCACCAACATAGGTAAAATCTCTACGTTGTTCACCATCATTATTAATAGTTAAAGGTTTACCTTCTAAAGTTTGTTTTGCAAATATTCCTAAAACTAAACAATAAGCCCCTTCTAATAACATTCTTTCTCCATATACATTAAAATATCTTAAAGATACAGTATCTAAACCATATACTTCGCTAAACATTTTACAATATTGTTCTCCAATATATTTTTGTAAACCATAAGGGGATAGAGGGTTAGTAGGATGTTCTTCGGGTGTTGGGAATTTAGTAGCATTACCATAAGCAGAACTACTAGCACTATAAACTACTCTTTTAACCCCCGCTTTATGTGATGCTAATAATATATTAAGAGTTCCTTTTACGTTAACTTCGTCAAAAGAAATAGGGTCATCTATAGACGGTTGAACTCTTGCTTTTGCTGCTGTGTGGAATACTATATCTACATTATCCATTATTGTTTGTAATCTAGTAGTACTTGCTTTAGATATATCTAAATTATAAAATGTAGCTTTTGGGTTTATATTTTCTTTTTTACCTGTTGATAAATCATCGATAATTGATACTTCTATTCCTTGCTTTATTAATTGATCTACTAAATTAGAGCCTATAAAACCTGCTCCACCTGTTACTACTACTTTTTTCATATTTTATTTTTTATTAAGTCTTTTTCATATGTGTTCATTGTTTCAAATATTTCAACTGTTATATTTCCTAATTCACCATGAAATGCTGGTTCACCACTATCAGTTAATATTTCAGATAATTGTTGAATATAATTAAAATCTTGTTGTGTAAATTTATTACCATCTATTGTTACTAAAATCTCGTTATTTTTTTCATTATCAAAGGATAATACTTTTTCGTGTAAATTTATAATAGTATTTGGTTGTTCTAATCTAATGTAATTATCACGTAATACTATATCATTTGTTTCATCTACATATATTGTACTACACCATGGTTCTAAAGCTTCTAATAATTGGTGATTACAATTATTTATTATAAAACCTATATCGTATTTAGGGGGTATGATTGGTTTCATTAAATTATCATGTTTAACAGGAGTACCCCATTTACGGATGAAATTACGCATGTTTTTAGTTGTAGTATATATCCATTCTTGGGAATTTTGACCTGCACCCCCACCAGCATGTTTATTAAATCTACTACCTCTACTTGTAAAATGATAAACTAGACCTTCCCATGTTTGTAAAACTTTATAACCATTTAAAACAAAACGATTAAATAAATCACTGTCTTCTTTACTTTGTGGTGCAAATAATTCATCATGACCACCTATAGCTAAAAAATCTTCTTTATACATACACCAAGGTGCAAATATACCTTCAGTAACTAATGTATTATGTTTAGGTTGATATTCATTATTAACCCAATTATTAAATTTATCTATATCGAATTCTTCAACTTCAATACCAAAATTAACTAACATTTTTTCAGGTCCATCTGGGTGTAAAGGTGGTTCAACTCTAGTTGCACTTACAACAGTACCCTTTTTTAAATGTTTTAATATGTGTTTATCTAAATCAGGTGCCGCTACCATATCAGCATGAAATGCAAATATAATGTCTGTTCTTGCCATTTCAATGCCTTTATCAAACATACCTACTATGCCAATACGTTCAGGTCCAGGATTATGATGTACTATTAAATCATCATCATTTAAACTATCTATCCATTCCTGGGTGCTATCTGTACTAGCATCATTTAATACTAATATTTCATGTCGTGTATTTAAGTTTCTTATTGATTTATAAGCTAACTGTAAAAATTCTAAATTGTTTCTGCTTGGTATTACAAATGTTATTTTTTCCATATTAGTATTCCCATTTTATTTTGTTAGGTACATTAGGATTATCTATAGGGATTACAAAAGTTTCATTATCATAATTAGGTAATCTGCCCCATTTTTTTATCCATTTTTGTACATTTCTTGCTTCTGCTTCCTGTTGTCTTTTTGATTTTTTATTAAAATTATCTTTGGCTTCATCTCTAAAATGACTACCCCTAGCAGAAAAATGCCATACTACAGATTTAGTAGTCATTATAAACTGATAATTTTCTCGTTGCATCCTCATAAATAAATCCATATCTTCCCAACTTGCAGGAGCAAATAAAGGATCATTTCCACCAATCCATTTATAATCTTCTACCCTGCAGAAAAAACCAGCCCCTCCTGCTTTTCGAGTATGAACATTATTTAGTTTTGAAAATTCAATAGCCCAATCATCAAAGTCAGAATTATTAAAATTATGATGATATACCCCAAAAGTATCTGGATGATGAAATACACAACCAGGTCTAGATGGTGGATCATTTGGAAATATTTTAGGTTGAATTCTATATGAAGATGCTATTAAACGAGTGTTTTTATCAATATTATCATATAATTTAAGTAATTCTAAATCTTGATTAGGTGCTATCCACATGTCAGCGTGGATTATGTTTACAAATTCTGTTTTTGTTTTACTAACACAAAAATCCATTCCACCTCCTATTCCTTTAGGATTGTCATTATGGTCAATATATATATCTAAATTATATTTATCTTGGTTTTCTTTTAACCAATTATCCGTTCCATCATTACAATTTTCTGCATGTATGATAAGTGGCATATCTTTATAATAGGCGTTTTGTCTTACTGATTTAATAGCTAGTTTAATGTATTCTAAATTATTATTAGATGATATACAAGTTGTTATTTTATGTTTCATAATGTTGTTACTCCTCTTTTTTGTACTACTTTAGTAGCACATTTATTAGCAAATTTAATTGCTTGTTCTATATTATTATTTTTTAAGTACTCTACTACTAATCCTGCTAAAAATGTATCCCCTGCTCCAGAAACATCTTTAATAGGTACTTTTGGTACAGGATATAATTTATTCTTATGTTCACATCCCTTACTTCCTCGTGTTATTATCAATTTATCTACTAAATTAGGGTAATTAGGGATTGTTTCAAAATTTTTTTTATGTTCAAACTCATTAATTTTTATAAAATTAATATCTTTACACCATTCACCTAATTGTTTTTTAGTATCTAAAAATACAGGACAATTAGCTATTTCTGCTATTTGTTGTATATCATAAGTTTTTAAAAACCCTTTACAGTAATCTGATATAATTATTGCATCATGGTTTGAGTTTTTTACAATATAATAAGGCATAGCTTTACCTGTGCTAGCTAGTGATTGGATAGGGTCACATTTATCATTTTTATCTACACGCATAGCCATTTGACCTGACCTAATATCAACATAACGTGTTTTTTTAATTTGTGATGTATTTGTAACTAAATCTACTTTAACCCCTAATGCTTTTAAATTAGTAACAACATTAGAAGCCATACCAGGATTTTGTTGACTTCTAATTGGTTTTAAAACAGGTACGGGGGCTTCAGGACATATTCTTTCAATATCACAGTAAATAAATTCATCTATACAACTATCCCCTATTACTAATATTTTCATAATTTATTTCCTATTCTTATTCTATAACTATCTTCATCAAAATGTTGTGTTGATACTTCAAATATTTCTGAATTATCTTCTAACGCTATTAATTGATGGGGTTTACCTCTTTCAATTGTAATACAAGTACCTAATCCTATATTTTGTGTATGTTCTATGCCTTTTTCAGTATCTAACCAAATATATTCAAAACTACCTTTCCCAACATACCAACTTTCTTTTTTAATTATGTGATAATGTAAAGAAAATTTATTGTTTTTTTTATAAAACCTTAATATTTTTCCACAATATTCTTTATCATTGTGAATCCATATTTCTTCACCCCAACCTTTTTTTACTATTTTTGGTTTAATTATCATAATTATTTTTTTCTCTCTAAAATATCTGTTGTTGAATATCCATCTATCCTATCAAAAAACCTAACATGCTGGGCATATTGTTCACCTACTACTGTTTTACTTTGCCAATCAGAACCTATTATTAAAATATATGGTTTATATTTTTGAATTAAATCTTCTAAACCTTCTGTACTATCAAATATAGAAACTTTATCAATGTATTTAATAGATTCTAACATTTTGACTCTATCATTTAACTTATTAAATGGTCTGTCTTTACCTTTATCTTTTTTTACTTTTTCATCAGAGTCGATACCAACATAAAGTTTAGACCCTAACGATTTAGCATATTTAAATAATTCAATATGACCTATATGTAATATGTCAAAACAACCATTTGTCCAAATTATTTTTTCGCCCACGATATTTCCCAATCTTTAAATTCAGCTGCTATACAATCTATTTTATAA
>VMHT01097245.1_pt1 | contig 10594 bp, 10 predicted proteins | sample 4693611 | NCBI WGS metagenome assembly VMHT01 (sample SAMN12280063, study PRJNA550983) | marine metagenome | isolation source: seawater sampled from same location over 5 years 0.02-0.2 micron viral filtrate | place: USA: collected off the coast of southern California halfway between the port... ...
TTTCTTATCTGGTCTATTTGGTAAAGAGAGAGGTGGAAGAGTTAATGCTGGTGGTGCTTTCCTCGTTGGAGAAAGAGGCCCAGAGATTTTGCAGATGGGTTCTAAAGGCGGCAATATAATTCCAAACAGTCAACTAGGAAAAGGTGGCGGTGGTATAACAAATGTAGTTACTGTAAATGTTGATGCAAACTCAAGTAACGTGTCTGGTAATAATGCAGATGCAAACCAACTAGGAAATCAAATTGCTATTGCTATACAATCTGAATTAATAAAACAAAAACGTGCTGGAGGTTTACTTGCATAATGGCTACTTTTCCAAGTATTACCCCACAATATTCCACGCAAGAAACTGTTGAGCAAGATAGTTTAAGAATTAAACTGGGTGATGGATATGAGCAACGTTTTGTTCAAGGCTTACCAGCTAATAAACGATTAATAAATTTAACTTTAACTTTTAATGTTTCGACAACTGACGCAACAACAATAGATACTTTTTTAGACGCAAGATTTGACGATCAAGCAAATTTTGATTTTACACCGCCACATCATTCTTCTGCTTTGAAATTTGTTTGTACAAGAAGATCAAGAACAGCAATATTAAATAATAGAGTCGTTATGAATTTAACCTTTGAAGAGGTAGCAGAACCATAATGGCAATACCTGTATCTGAATTACAAAAGCTGAATCCTAGTTCAAGAATAGAACTGTTTGTAATGGAACTTGTAGAGGGCTTGCATTATGCCACAGGAAACCCATCTAGTGTTCCTACCACATTCAGATTTCATGCTGGCTCCAGTATGAACTCAAATGCAGAAATAGTTTGGCAGGGTAATTCTTATCAAAGATTTCCTATTACTTTTGAAGGTGCTGAGTTTACTGGGAGAGGTCAAGTTCCAAGACCAACTTTAACTGTTGCTAATTTAGGAGGTATCACAAGAAGTGGGTCAGTTATTACTGTTACTGATTTAATGATAATTGTTAATTTAACAACACCTCATAATGATTTGGCAGATGCAAAAATTACAAGAATTACAACGCTTGCAAGTGAACTTGATGCCGCTAACTTCCCTAGTAGTAGCAATCCGTTTGGTACGCCTTCAGCTAATGAGTTACCGCAAGAAATATTTTTCATTGATAGAAAAACAAGTGAATCAAGAGAAATTGTACAGTTTGAACTTGTAGGAGCTTTAGACCAAGCAAATAAAAAACTACCAGCAAGACAAGTTACCAGAAATGAATTTGCAGGGGTTGGCAGTTTTATTAATACATAATGGATTATATATGGAAACAAGATGCTATAAACCACGCACAGCAATGTGACCCAGAGGAATCATGTGGAATTGTTGGAATAAAAAATAAACAAGAAAAATATTATCCTTGTAAAAATATTGCAAGTGAGGCTAAATTAGAATCTTTTGTAATAGACCCTTTGGATTATGCAGATGTTGAAGATTCTGTTGATGAGATTATTGGTATTGTTCATAGTCACCCTCAAGATATTTTAGAGTTTTCAGAATCTGATAAATATAGTTGTAAATCAATAGATTTAACTTTTTATCTTGTTTCACCGAAATCGGATAAAATAGCAATAATAAGACCTGATGAAATAGATGCTTAAAAAAATAAAAGTTTACGGCACTTTAAGAAAATTTTTAGGTCAAGCTGAGTTTGAAGTTGATCTTAATACACCTAGAGAGGCGATAAGTTTTTTAGTTTGTAATTTTAAAGGTATCGAGAAACATATGGCAGAGCAAATATATACAATCCAAGTTGGTGCAAAAGTAATTACAGAAGATTTATTAAATTTCAATACACAAGAAGATATAAGAATTATTCCTGTTGTTCATGGAAACTTTTTTAATTTTATTATCGGAGCAGCTTTAAAATTTGTTGCACCAAAATTTATAGGTTCAAGTTTGATTGTCAATGCTTTAGGAGCAGTCGGTACGAGTATGCTCCTAGATGGGGTTACAAGTATGCTTGCTCCACAACAAAACACTGTAAATCCAACAAGCGGTCAAGATAGTTTAGACCCAGCAGCTTTGGCTTCCAACTACTCTTTCACAGGGCTGACAAATATAAGTAATGCTGGTGTTCCAGTAAATTTAGTATATGGAGAAATCTTGGTTGGTTCTATTGTCGTTTCTAATGGTGTTGATACTGTACAGGTGGAGGGTAACAACTAATGGCTATTCAAGAGTTTGATCAATCGACTACTTTTAACAATCCCGATTTACCTAGCGGTGCATTATCTTCTAAGCAATTTAATACAATCGTGGAATTGCTAGGGGAGGGAGAACTAGAGGGCAGTGCAACAGCATCAAAAGCTGGTATCACAGACAAGACCTCAACTGCATACTTTAACGCATTTAAAAAAGATATTTTCTTGAATGGAACTCAGGTTTTACAAGAAGCGGCTAGTAATACAGCACCTTCTGATAGTGATTTTAATTTTAAAGATGTTGGTTTTGACTTCAGACTTGGAACAGCTAGTCAGACATTTATTGAAGGAATATCAAATATTGAAACTGAAACTGTCATAGGTACAACTGTAACTACTTCAAGCCCTGTAACTCACACTGTAAGTTCAAGTGATATAAACGCTGTTCGAGTGACTTTAAGATTTCCGTCAATGCAAAAGTTTGAAGATGATGGTGATATAAATGGAGTTGAAGTTAATTTACTAATTAAAACAATAGAAAACGATGGTACAACAACAACTGTTATTGATGACACTGTAAAAGGAAGATCAACCAATGCATATTTTAGAGATTATATTGTCAAACTTAAATCAACAACATCTTTCCCTGTTGCAATAAGAGTTGAAAGAGTAACAGCAGACAGTACAGATGCAAAAATTGTAAACGCTTTCCAATTTAACCAAGCTACTAATATAATTTTTGAACAGAACGCATATACTAATACTGCTCATGTTGCATTAAGGTTTAATGCTGAACAATTCCCAAGAATACCAAAGAGAGTTTATAGGATAAGAGGTCGTAAGATCAAAATTCCGCACAATGCAACTGTAGATTTGCAAACTGGTGCAATATCTTATGCTGGCACTTTTAACGGCACTTTTAAAACAGATAAAGAGTGGACAACAGACCCAGCTTGGATTTTATATGACTTGCTTATAGACACTAGGGCTGGTTGTGGAATTGCAGAAGCAAATCTAGATAAATTTAGCTTTAAAACAGTAAGTGAATATTGTGGAGCATCAGTAGATGCTGGTAATGGTGATGGATCTACAGAGCCAAGATTTAGCTGTAATGTAAATATCACGCAGCAACGAGAGGCATATTCATTGATAAATTCACTTTGTTCTGTGATGAGAGTAATGCCTTTTTATTCTGCTGGTGGTATTGCCATATCTCAAGATTCACCAAAAACAGCAAGTTATATTTTTACAAATGCAAACGTCACTGAGGTTGGATTTTTATATGCTGGATCAAGTTTAAAGACAAGACACACAGTAATCAATGTTAGTTACTTTGATATGGTTACTCAAGAAGTTGACGTTGAAACTGTTGAGGCTGATTCTGCCACTCAAACAAAATATGGTGTTGTTGTTAAAAATATAAAAGCTTTTGCTACAACAAGCCGTAATCAGGCGAGGAGATTAGGAAGATGGTTTTTATATAATGAACAAAATTCTGGTGAAACTTGTTCTTTTTCAACAACTGCGGCTGCTGGTGTATTAGTACGTTGCGGTGATGTAATAGAAATATCTGACAGGCTTAAGGCTGGTGTAAGGCGAGGAGGTTTGCTTAAAAGTGTTACCAGTACAACAGTTGTTGTTTTAGATGATTCTACAAACACAGATATTCCAAGTCTTAGTGATAGCCCAACAATTTCAATTATTTTACCTGATGGATCATTAGAAGAAAAAACAATAAGTGCTATCTCTTCAACAACAATTACTGTTTCTTCTGCATTTAGCACAGCACCAAATGCACACGCACCATTTATTTTAGAGACTTCAAATTTACAAACATCAACATGGAGAGTTGTAAGCGTAAAAGAAAATGAAGATAAAACTTTTGCAATTACAGCTTTATCACATGATTCTGGTAAATATGCCTTTGTCGAAGATGGCACAACAATGCCAACAAGAAATATAACAACCCTTACAACAGTTTTAAACAAGCCAGAAGGTTTACAAGTTACTGAAAAAATTGTAACCATAAACAACAAAGCTATTAGTAAATTAATTCTTGATTGGCAAACACAGTCAGGTGCAAGTAAATATGAAGTTCAATATAGATTTGCTAATGGTGATTTCAAAAAGATAGAAACTCTTTCTAGTGATGCTGAAATATTTAATAGTGATGCTGGTACTTATGAAATAAGAATATTTAGTTTTAATGGGTTAGGGCAACCATCAAGACAGCCAGCAGAATTAACATTTACTGCTGTTGGTAAGACCGCACCGCCATCTGACATTACAAATCTTACTTATGAACCGATCTCTGACAAAGAGATAAGACTTAGATGGGATGCTGTAGCAGACCAAGATGTTAGAGCAGGGGGAAGAATCCATGTTAGGCATTCTCCAAAAACAGATGGTACTGGTACATTTTCAGATGCAACTGACCTTGTTTTTGCATTAAGTGGGGCTTCTACAGAAAAAGTTGTTCCCTTATTAGAAGGGGAGTATATTCTTAAAGCACAGGACGATGGTGATAGATTCAGTACAGGTGAAACATCACTTGTAATAGATTTACCAGATGCACAACCTAAATTATTAGTACAGACAAGAAGAGAAGATCAAGATGACCCAAAATTTCAAGGGTCAAAAACAAATGTTGGATTTGATTCTGGTACGGCCTCGATAAGTTTGGCTGGAACAGGTAATTTTGACAGCAGTACAGATATTGACTCTGAAACCTCGATTGATGATATTGGTGGAGTATCTACAACTGGAACATATTTATTTAATGAGACTTTGGATTTAGGTGCTGTTTACAGTCTTGATTTAAGAAAACATATATTAACTGATTCTGTTTATTCTGCTGATTTAATAGATTCGGTTGCTGATATTGACGCAAGGCAAGATTTTGATGGTACTTCCAGTGTTGATACAAACGCAGAAGTTTTTGTTCAAACTTCACAAGATGCCAGTAGTTACTCAGGTTTTCAAAAGTTTGCCAATGGAACATTCAAGGCAAGAACATTTAAATTCAAATGTGTATTGACTACACAAGATACAAACCAAGATATAAGAGTAAGTCAACTTGGATATACAGCAGAATTTCAAAGAAGGGTTGAACAAAGTACAACAACCATTGCATCAGGGGCTGGATCTAAGTCAATAACATTCGATTCACCCTTTTTCACAGGCACAAGTGCTTTACTAGGTGCAAACTCTAACCCGCCAGCTATAGGAATAACTGCGTTTAATATGTCTTCTGGTGATTTCTTTGAATTAACAAGTATTGCTTCAACAGGTTTTACTGTTCATTTTAAAAATAGCTCTGGAAGTTCTGTTGATAGAAACTTTAACTTTACTGCTATTGGTTTTGGTAAAGGGTAAAATTTAGGATATACTTAAAAAAAAAGTAAAAGCTAATGGCAAGAGTTGATAATACTGGGGGATCTGGCTTTACAGTTGATAATGGTACTGGTCTTGTTGTTCGTACAAAGTTAAATCAAATAATTGCTGCTTTATCTACATTAAATCAAGGGTCTGGAACACCTTCTATCGGTGTTGGTGCGTATTCATATTTTGTTGATGGTAATACTTTAAAAATACAGAACGCAGCTAATAACGCAGCGATTACGTTAGGTGATGTAAGCCTTACAAACTTTGGTCATGCTTCACTATCTGCAAGTAATACTTTTGCTGCGGCAACAATATTTACTGAAGATGTAACTTTTGATGGAGCTACTGCTGGAAGAGATATTGTTTTTGACAGGTCAGATAATCAACTTGAATTTGCTGATAATGCGAAAGCAGCTTTTGGTACTTCGTCAGACCTAACCATATTTCACGACGGCACGGATAATCACATTGTCAGTACTAATGGACAGATTAATATCCAGACTAGTTCAACTGAAGATTCTATTCAATGTATTCCAGATGCACAAGTAAAATTGTTTTATAATGGCGTTTTGCAAGTAAGTACTTCATCTACAGGACTAATTTTTGCAGATGATAAAAAAGCTAATTTCGGAGGAGAGTCGGATCTGTCTATCTACCATGACGGATCAAATTCTTACATTGATGATTCTGGTACAGGTAATTTATTAGTTAGAGGTAATAATATAGAACTACATAAACATACTGGCGAAGATTATTTAAAATGTATTGCTAACGGAGCCGTAGAATTATATCACGATAATGTGAAGAAGATAGAAACTGCTTCGGGGGGAGTGAGTCTTACAGGAGGAGCAGCAGCTAATATTACAGCCCTTACTGATGGGTCAACAATAACAATAGACATGGCAACAGCCTGTCATCATTCAGTAACGCTTGCAGGGAACAGAACCTTTGCAGCGCCTTCAAACCAAGTCGTAGGTCAGGCAGGTTCGATATTTATTACACAAGATGGGTCGGGATCTCGTACGGCTTCATTTAACGCAGCTTTTAAATTTGTAGGAGGAACAGCACCAACATTATCAACGGCTGCCGCTGCGGTTGATCGAATAGATTATGTAATTTTATCTAGCAACGTAATCCATTGTGCAGTTTCATTGGACGTTAAGTAATGGGTTTTTATGATGCAATAAGGGTAGGAGCTTCTGGGGCTGCTGGAGATTTTACGGTAGATCGTAGTTTAAGGTTTAATTCTGGAGATAGTCCTTATTTACAAAGGCAACCAAGTTCAAATACAAGCGGTTCCTCACAAAAAATTACAATAAGTTTCTGGATAAAACTTGGAAATATTCCTTCAGGAACTAATGGAGGAACTTTTTTTGGTTCTGCTGGAAATACTCACATGGGTCAATTTTTTAATCAAACATTATATTTTGATGTTACTTCTACTTATTGGATAAATACTACAGGTGTTTTTAGAGATTCGTCTGCTTGGTATCATGTTGTTTATGTTATAGATACAACTCAAAGCACAAGTACTGATAGACAAAAAATTTATGTAAATGGAGTTTTACAAGACAGAGGTGATACAGTTAGCGATCCAAGTCAAAATGCCTATGTTGATTATTTTAATAATTCAAGTCAAACGTATTACATAGGAAGAAGGCAAGCTGGAAATTATTTTGATGGATATTTAGCAGAAATTAATTTTATTGATGGCTTATCATTAGCACCATCATCTTTTGGAGAGACAAATGCAGAAACAGGCCAATGGAATCCTATTGATACATCAGGATTAACTTTTGGTACAAATGGTTTTAGACTTAAGTTTGATGATAATTCTGGAACGACAGCAACCACACTTGGCAAAGATACAAGCGGTAACGGCAACAACTTCACACCAAATAATTTTGCAACAAGTGATGCTGTAAAAGATAGCCCTACGAATAATTTTTGTACTCATAACCCTTTAGATGACGATTATAGTTCTACAAGCACATTTAGTGAGGGCAATTTAAAAATAGTTAGAACAGGTGATAATCATGGTTCTACTAGAGGAACTATAGGAATGTCATCAGGCAAATGGTATTTTGAATATTGCTATACATCAACAACCACTAGTGCTGCTGCCCCTTGGGTTGGTGTTTGTAATTCAACCGCAGATATTACTGGATTTAGAACTACTGGGATGTGGAACTATGGGGCAAGTAGTGGAAATTATTTAGTAAGAGATGGTAGTTCTTATGATTGGGGATCTGCTATCTCTGGGGGAACAGTTTTAGGCGTAGCTATTGATATGGATAATAAAAAAATTTGGATAGCAAATAGTAATACATGGTTTGGATCTAGTAATAATGATACTGACGGAAATCCTAGTACTGGTGCAAATCCAACAGATACTTTTACGGATTCTGATATTCCAGATGGTAACCTATATCCTCAAATGGGATCATATAGTTACAATGCAATCAAGGCAAATTTTGGGCAAGATTCTTCATTTAGTGGAACAAAAACAGCACAAGGAAACACAGATGCTAGTGGTATAGGAGATTTTTTCTATACCCCACCTACAGGATTTAAAGCATTATGTTCAGCAAACTTACCCGACCCAACAATAAAGCTACCTAATAAACATTTTGGAATCTTGACTTATCAAGGAGATGGAACTACCTCCCATTCTGTAACTGATTCTTCAGCAGTAAATTTTACTCCTGATTGGGTATGGATTAAAGATAGGTCTGCTGTTACTTATCATGGATTGCATGATTCTGTAAGAAATGATAATGGAAATACAACGATACTATATTCAAGTGCTACTAGTTCCGAAACTGCTGGTGGGACTTATCTTACATCAACAGGAGGTTTTTTATCTAATGGTATTCGTTTAAATAATAATAATGGTGGAAATGCAAATAACAATGCTTTTGTGGCATGGAACTGGAACGGTGGCGATACAGATGGCAAAACCTATAAAGTCAAAGTTGTTTCAGATAGTACAGATTATGGTCATGGCACTGGCTCAAATAAATATCAATTTTTTAAAAGTGATGGTTCAACAGGATTCGGTACAAATGGTGTTGATTTAGATTTAGCAGAGGGTGGCACTTACATTTTTGATTGGAGTGATAGTTCAGCACAATCGCATCCTTTTAGATTTTCTTTAACAAATGACGGTACACATAGTAGTGGTACAAGTGCTGGAAGTGAATATACAACTGGAGTTGTCAAAGATGACAGTGCCTATAAAACAACAATCACAGTAGCAAGTGGAGTTGCAAATTTATTTTATTATTGTCAAAACCACAGTGGAATGGGAGCTGAAATAAATACAAACTCAAATCTTGGGTCAAGTAATTTTGACGGAACTATACAATCAGTTGTTAAAGCAAATACAACAGCAGGGTTTTCTATTGTTACTTATACAGGTAATGGTTCAGATGGAGCTACTGTTGGACATGGTTTAAATGTAAAGCCTGACTTTATTGTTATTAAAAAAAGAATTAATAACAGTGGTGGTAATACAGGATATTGGATTGGACAACACAAATCATTAGCAAGTGGCGTAAATGCCACCTCTTCATTATTTACATTAACTTCCTATTCTAATGGTACTGTATATTTAAATGCAACGAATGGGCAATCAAGTTATGGTTTTGATAATCAAGTAAACGGTAATACAGATACTTTTGTAGCTTATTGTCTTAGCGAAGTACTAGGGTATAGCAAGTTTGGAAAATATGAAGCAAATAATAGTACTGATGGCCCCTTTGTGAATCTTGGTTTTGAGCCAAAATGGATAATGTTAAAGCCAATAGACAATACTGGTAATTGGCAAATATATGACAATGTTAGAACACCTGTTAATAAAGATGATGGGAATGCTTTATATCCTGATTTGACTGCTGCTGAAGCATCTGGGTTTACTATGTTTGATTTTTTATCAAATGGATTTAAAGTAAGAAATTCTGGTTCTGGCGGTATTAATTATACAAACACTTATATATATTTAGCATTTGCGGAAGCACCTTTCAAAAACTCTCGTGCGAGGTAAACTATTAGTATGGCATTTAAATTAAACGGAAATCCATTAGCAGTCGATGTTGCATTTAAGACATCTGATGGAACCCAGTACCCTGCTAACTGGTTAAGACTTGCTAGTGCTGATGAGAAAACAGCCCTTGGTATTACTGAGGTAGCTGACGATCCAGTATATGACTCACGTTTTTACTGGGGCAACGGAACTGCAAAAACTCTTACAGATACAAATGAAGTTGATGAGAATGGTGATCCATTATTAGATGAAAACGGAGATCAGGTTGTCACCTTAGGTGTTAAATCAGTTTTAAAAGCAAAAGAAAAAGTTACTGCTGGTAGTTTGTTAGCAAAATATGATTGGTACGTTGTAAGAAAAGCAGAAAAATCTACTGCAATACCTACAGCAATCAGTACATATCGTGATGGTGTAAGAACTGCCTGTAATACAAGGGAAACAGAGATTGATGCTTGTGCAGATACCGCAGCTTTAGTTACTTTGTATGGTGCAACTTATGATTCTGATGGTAAGTTTGAGAAATATAATATGACACAATATCCAACAGATCCTAATTCTTAGATTCTGTCATCTGCCTTGTCATCATCCCCATAGTGACGTAGAGAGGTGCTAATGCACAGATTCCAGCGAAGGTTATAATAGTTACAGGCATTAATGCTTTTAAAAATGCTTCTTTAATCATATGCTAAATCGTGTTTGTCAAATTTTGAGTATCCTTTCATTTCTAATGGTAACTTCTGTTATCGGTGGAGGGTACTTTGGATATAAATATGTAACATCAGAACAGTTTAAGTCAAAATTAATGAATGAAGTTCTTGGGAATGTACAAGGACTTATGCCAAAGATACTAGACAAAGGTTTACCAGAAATGACAGGGCCAACAATACCAGAATTTAAACAGCCAAAGATATAGATGGAAATACCTGAGATAGGTATAAAACAAATAAATATTCCAGAGGTTTATATTCCTGAGATATATAACCCTAATCCTGTTCTACCAATAA
>VMHT01006818.1_pt1 | contig 10593 bp, 19 predicted proteins | sample 4693611 | NCBI WGS metagenome assembly VMHT01 (sample SAMN12280063, study PRJNA550983) | marine metagenome | isolation source: seawater sampled from same location over 5 years 0.02-0.2 micron viral filtrate | place: USA: collected off the coast of southern California halfway between the port... ...
ATGATTTTAGAAATTGTTTAATCATACTTACTTCAAATACAGGATCTAGAAAATTACAAGATTTTGGTTCAGGTATAGGATTTGAAAGTTCTTCTAAAATGGTTAATCAAGCTGAAGAAGAAAAAAGTATTTTAAGAAAAGCTTTAAAGAATAAATTTTCACCAGAATTTTTAAATAGAATTGATGAGATTGTAGTATTTAACAGATTAACGGAAGATAATGTAATGGATATCTTAACTAAAGAATGTAAAGAACTTGCAACTAATTTAGAAGAGGTAGGAGGTTATAACTTTAAAATAACTAAAGGAGCTAAAACATTAATCTTAAATCAAGGATATGATCCTAAGTTTGGGGCAAGGCCATTAAGAAGAACAATTGAAAGAATGATTGAAAATAAAATATCTGAGTATATTCTTAAAGGTGAATTAAAAGAAGGTGGTACAATTAATGTAAAAGGTACTAAAGGTGAATTAATAATTGACATAACTAATATAAAAGAATAATGAATTACGGAAAAGAATTTCAAAAATATGCAATGAGCGATCATAATGTTAGTTCATCAACATTAGACTATTATGAAAAGCATATTGAAAACTCAATGACTCCTTATATTTTAGAGGAGAGAGAAATGAGAGCTACGCAGATTGATATATTTTCAAGGTTAATGATGGATAGGTTACTTTGGGTAGCTGGGCCAGTTAATGATAATATGTCTACAATTGTACAGGCTCAATTAATGTTCTTAGATAGTGTAGAGAAAAAAGATATTACGATGCATATTGATTCCCCAGGAGGTTCTGTTAAATCAGGACTATCAATGGTAGATGTTATGGATTATATTAAATCAGATATTAGAACAGTTAATACTGGGATGGCTGCATCTATGGGTTCAGTTTTATTAGGAGCAGGAACAAAAGGTAAAAGAAGTTCTTTAAAACATTCTAAAACAATGCTGCATCAATCAAGTGGTGGTTTTAGAGGAAACATACAAGATGCTGAAATTGATTGGAAAGAATGGCAAAAAGTAAATAAAGAACTTTTTATTCTTCTAGGTAAGTATTGCGGAAAGAGAGCCGATAAAGTAGCAAAAGATGCAACAAGAGATTTTTGGATGAATGCTGAGGAAGCTGTTAAGTACGGAATAATCGACGAGGTAATTGGAACTAAATAAATATACTATATGAAGATACTAATTTGGATTAGGAGAGAAGAAGCAGTAAGTGGATCAATTACCAAGTACTATACATATTTGCCTATAAGTGAAAAATTTCATGAATGGGTACAAGTAGAAATAACACAAGATGAATTTGTAAAATTAGAAGATAATGATTAAATTTATTAAAAAGATATTTAAAGGAAAAACTGAATTAGAAAAGTTAGAAGCTCAACATAAAGATCTTTTAACACAAGCATTTGTTGCATCTAAATCAAATCGAACCTTAAGTGATACATTAACATTTGAGGCAAGTAAGATAGAAGAAAAAATAATTGAACTAAGAAATAATGAAACTAATTAAAAAATTAATATTCTTAATTAGATTAAAGTTCGCAAAAAGAAAAAGAAAATCAGTATGGGATCTATAAAGAAATTAGCAGATGAAATATCATTTAGGCTGTTGGCAACGAGGAAGCATCCTGATTATGATTGGTTAGTTGAAAGATTAAAAAATAAAAAACAACCAATAGGTTCTTTTAGAAAATTTATTAAGTTTTTCTTAATTTGGTACAGTCAGCAAATGGCTATACCGTTTTGGGTTATAGGGCATGTACATTTACATTTTGTAAATTATCATGATTTATATGAATACAGCATTTCAGCATTTTGCCACCTAATGGTAGCTGTAGGCTTTTGGGTTGATTGGAAGCAAAATGGAAATAACATTAAAAATTAAAATATGAAATTTAAAGATACAATAGGAGTTTTTAAAAATGCATTTACTAAAAAAGAATGCGAAAGAATAATGAATAGACAAGAATATGCTATTAAGCATAACTTATCTAATGAAGGCGGTTATGGAAATTTAGTCGGTCACAAAAAATCTAGTGATTATGATATTATAAAAGGCCAAGGAAAAGAAGATAAGGATTTAACTGAAATGGTAGCATCAAGGTTTAATGATTTAAATTATAAATACCTACAAGATTTTTCTCCTTATGGTGAATTTAATAATACAGATGTTATTGTAGGACAAACATATTATCCTGTATTTCAAATTCAAAAATATGATAAAGGTTTAGGGCATTTTAATTCGTTTCATTTGGAAGAATATGGACCGGCAACTATGGATAGGCTATTTGTTTTTATTCTTTATCTTAATGATGTTAAAAAAGGTGGAGAAACTGCATTTTACTTTAAAGAAGAAGGTGAGGATGATTATTTTAAAGTAAAACCAGAACAAGGAAAATTGATTATTCATCCTGCATCATGGCCTTATGTACATAAAGGGTGTATGCCAAAATCTAGCGATAAGTACATATTAACCGCATGGTCTTGTTTTATAAAATAATTAATGTTTACTTTCAGAAAACCATATTGTTTGTTATATTTAAATTAAATACAAACATATGAATCCAAATACTCAACTAGGTTATTGCTGTATCAATCTCAATTTAAGACAGATACCTATTACGGTTAATCGAACGTGTAGAAAAGCAACCTTTGAATCTAACGGATTATCTCATGTAAGTAATCTTGCATTACAAAATATCCGAGATCTTGTTGAGATTATAAAATGGAATGAAAAGAATGGATTTAAGGTTTATCGCATGTCATCAAACATGTTCCCTTGGATGTCAGAGTATGAACTTAAAGATTTACCTGATTACCAAAAAATATCTACATTACTTAAAGGTGCAGGTAACCTTTCTAAAAAATACGGACAACGACTAAGTTTCCACCCAGGACCTTTTAACGTATTAGGTTCTCCTAATCCTGTACTTGTAACAAAAACAATTAAAGAACTTAATCAAACAGCAGAGATAATGGATATTATGGGATTAGATCAATCTAATCATTATCCTATTAATATTCATTGTAATGGTGTTTATGGTGATAAGAAGGCTACATTACAAAGGTGGGCTGATAATTACAAAAGACTTTCAAAATCAGCTCGAGCAAGATTGGTTGTAGAGAATGATGATAAGGCAAGCATGTATTCTGTAAAAGATTTATATGATGGTATCTTTTCAGAAGTACAAGTACCTATTACTTTTGATTTTCACCACCACAGATTTAATTCAAGTGATCTTTCAGAACAAGAAGCATTTGAATTGGCAATGACTACATGGCACTATCATAACATAAAACCACTCTTTCACTATTCTTCATGCCGTAGAACATTCGAAGATCCTACATGTAAAGTACAGGCTCATGCTGATTTTGTTTATGAAAAAATTAATGATTATGGCCATGCCGTAGATATTGAAGTAGAAGCTAAAGCTAAAGAAGTGGCTGTGCTTAAGTACAAAGATGAAACTGATTCTCTCTTAGAATCATACCAACCATTTGATAACCAACTGGCAATGGAATTAACCTAATTAAATAACATGATACAAATCATAAAAGAAAAACCATTAAAAAGTACTACATCCGTTGAAGGAATATTAGTACAAGTAACAGGTGGACAATGGTATGGGATTACAAGATTCCAACCTGCAAGAAATCCTTGGTTCGGCAGAGCCGCAAAGGCAAAAGGAACCAGAATAGAAATCGGACCAGGAACTGAAATTTTTCAAAAATATTATAAGTCTGCACCTGAATGGGAAGAATTAAAAACAATGTTAGTTGACGTTTTAAATGGAGCCGAACCTACGATAGATAAAATGATATACTAATGGGAACATTAATGGAAATGTTCGCATGCCTATTTATTATAGGATTAAGTTTCTTATTTCATTTAATCGTTTATGAAAATGATTATGTTGAAAAATGGTATTGGAAAGTTTTAGGTGGTGGAGGTATTCTTCTTTTAGTCTTTGCTGCTATAATGGGCTATTAAAAAACAAGAATTTATAGTTCAGTTCCCAACAAATTAGTTTATATTTATATTATATGAATAACACAATTGAAAAATATTATCAACAGTACCTTAAAAATCATAGGACTCTTAATATGGACTTTTATGAATTTTTAAGTAATAAGTTAAATTGCTCTGAAAGAAAAACTATTCAGATAATTAAAAAGTGGAAAGAAGAAAAACTAATAAACATTATATGAAAAAGAAAATCGGAAACTTTATTGTAGAACTGTATGGAGAAAGCTTAATGATTAAAAATCTAAAAGGTGATCTTTTAAAAGCAGAAATGGTTAAACCTTTTGAATCAGAAGATAAATTTAAAGAAAAGTGTATAGCTCTACAGGCTAAGATTGATGAAAGAATCAAATTAGGTTTAGCGGTATAAATCAAACATGGGGAGTTAGCCAAGTGGTACGGCTACATATTTCTTAACGGTTGGAAGTTAATGCTAGCAACGATGAGTAAATCGGAGATATGTGATCGGGAGTTCGATTCTCCCACTCCTCAGCTCTTAGATAGGTAAAAACCGAACAACGAGGCGTCAAATCTCACGCCTACAAACCGAAAGGTGGAGTCTAAGTGGAGTTTCAGAATTGTTAATAACTTTTTGAAAAAAACAAGATTTTATAGTTCAAATCCCAACTAAATTGATTATATTTATATTATAATTAAAAAACGGAAAATGGAACATAAAATATTTGAAGTAGGTGGTTGTGTAAGGGACGAAATCTTAGGAGTCCACACCAAAGACATTGACTTTACCTTTGTATTAGAAAATACTGATATGTCAGTAGACGAAGGTTGGAATTCAATGTTATCTATCCTTGAATCTGAAGGATTCAAAATATTCTTAAAAACTAAAGATTGTTTTACTGTAAGAGCTATGTTTCCTAAAGGACATCAACATGAAGGCTTAGTTGCTGATTTTGTTATGTCTAGGAAAGAAGTAGGAGTTATACCAGGAACAAGAAAACCTATATTAGAATTAGGTACTTTGGAGGATGACTTAATCAGAAGGGACTTTACTGTAAACTCTTTATGTAAAGATGAGAATGGAAATATCATAGATATGTTTGGTGGAGTAGAAGATTTGAAAAAAGGTGTTCTTAAAACTCCTTTGCCTCCAATGAAAACTTTAATAGATGATCCATTAAGAATGATAAGAGGTTTAAGATTTTGTATAACTAAAGGTTTTACTATCGATGATGAATTATGGAACTGCATGTTAGAGCCAGGTTTGTTAAAAAAGTTAGAGGATGTAGTTTCTCAAGAAAGAATCAGAGAAGAAGTTACTAAAATGTTTAAGCATGATACTCTTAAGAGTTTAAACCTTTTAAGATTGGTACCTGGATTAATGGAAGTTATATTAAAAGATGGAATGTGGTTAATGCCAACAACTAAAAAATAATAAGATGAGATATACTGTAACATACACAATGTACATTGAGGCTAAAAATGATAAACATGCAGTCTCAAAGGCTGAGATGATTGCCAAAAGAGAACAGGCAAAATATCCAGGACAAAGGTGCGAAATGGAGAAACTTCATTGTACTCCATTTGCATCTTTACAAACAAGAGAAGTAGATATTAACAAGATATGAAAAAGAAAATTAAATTAGAATCTCATATGGGAATTGCATTCTCAACAATTAGTGGTCAAAAATACTTATTTCCAGGATGGATTCCTGTTGAGGATCATATATCATTTGATGATGTGGAGGTTACTAATCCTTATGCAAATCTTAAATCAGAAGAATATCAAATAACTGGATCAAGAGGGGATAAATATACTGTAACTAATAGAAACGGACAATTCTCATGTAACTGTCCGGCTGGTAAATTTAGAGGAAAGTGTAAACATTCAACTCAAGTCCAAAAAGAACTCAGCTTAGTTGAATAAATAAAGAAAAACAATATACAATTATGTCTACATTATTTTATGGTTCAGCGGCAACCAACCCTACTGCTGATACAGAATTAGGTTTAACATTCCCAACTGCTGGAGGTATTGCTCAGCTAAGATACCCTATCGCAATAAAGGTAGGAGAACCTGGTGCAACAATAGCAGCACCAAAAACAGTGGAGCTAAAACAATTGGACGGAACACAAGTAATAATAGGTGGATTAATAACAGGAGCAGTGCTTCCTATGACATTTTCTGAAATTACTGCTGCTGGTACTGATTTAGATTTAGCACAAACCACTATATTTTATAAATAAAAATAAATAAATTAAGTAATGGAAAAAGCAAAAGAATTATTTGGAAAAGTAGTAAGTTGGATTGACTCAAAAGGTTTCTCTGCTTTATTATCATTAGGTCTAGGATTAGGTTTATGGATATTTGGTTATAAGATTTATGCTGGAATTGCATTCGGTGTATTCTTAACTAGAAACTGGGATCTTTTCAGAGGATGGATCAAGAAGTAATTGAAAACACTATTTCATCTCAGTACATTTTTTGTTACTGGGATGATTATAGTATAATAACAAAAAACAAATTATGAAATATATTAAAGGATTAAACTTAGAAGAAAATTTAAAATTAAAAAATCCTAATAAAGAGGGAGAAGCCGATATAGATTTTGTGGAAGTAAAGCCAGGTGATTTAAAAAAGATGGCTAAGAAATATAAATTGGATGCTGATGAGTATGAGCCAGGAATGGTAATGCTTAAGGGAAAGAAAAAAGATATTGTAGGTTTCTTAAAAGATCGTAACTATGATATGGCTGATCAAGATATTGAAGGCATCTTTCCAGAATTATTAGAAAATAAAGAAGATTTTGAACCACATATGATGTATGATCCTAAAACAGGAAAAGGTTATAAAGCTGAAACATATGAAGATCATTTAAGAATGGGCAAAATGGGATATGTTCATGAAAAACCAGAAAACATCGATGAAGCAAAGAAATTTAAACCAGGTGATATGTGGTCAAATGATTTTGATTATGATGGGATGTTAAAGTATGCATTAAAAGTAAATGAGAAAACTCCTATTAAGATGTTAAATAAATTGTTTGATTCTGCAACAGATGTAAATTATCATACACCTTTTAGAAACTTAGGAATTGCAATTGACTGGATAGAAGACGGTGATGTAAAAGGAGCAAAGGATTATATTAAAATGTTCCATAAAGATATTAAGGACGAGATAAAATCACAATCATAATGAAGAATTTACTTACACTAGAAAAATTTAGCAAACAATACCAACAAAAGATTGATGTTAAAGACTTTAAGAAAATCAAAAAAGGTTCAAAGATCTTATACATGGGTGGTCAGGTTGAGGTAGTGGATAATAATGGATATGTTCTTAAACTTAAGGGAGAAAACGGTAAAACCTTTGCTGTTAATAAATCTCAGTTTGATCATGGCGGAATGATTAAAGAAGTTAATGATGGAAAGAAAAAGAAAAAGAAAAAATCTTTTCACCTAGACATGATGTATGAGGCTAAAGGAAAAAAGGTTGTAAGTGATCTTTATAAAATGGATGCTCAAATTGATTATCTTTCTGATGCTGATGATGACACAAAAAAGATATGGAAAAAAGCAGGAGTTAATCCAGAAGATGATGATATGATTATTCTTTACTCATATGTAAACAACTGGATTCCTACGAAAAAACTTTTAGATAAATCAAGAATTAAGTATAAAGAATTAGAAGATCCTAATTCAGCAGGTGAATCTTTTATTGTGTTTAATGTTAATGAAGGAGTTAATGAATTAAGATCTGATATGATCTCTGGTACAAGCGGTAGAAGAATACAATCTTTAGAAGATAGAAAATATGAATTGAAGAAAGATGTTAAGGGTGCTAAGATTGGAAGCTTTGTGAATGTAACACTTCCTAAAGGTACAATCATATATAATTTACCAGGTGGAGTATTTGCCGATCATTTTTCTCTAAAGAACAAATATGCAAGTAGATCATCACAAGGTCCACAGTATTTTGATAAACCAACATTTAAAGGTATAATGATTACATCAATGCCTGATACTTTAGCTGCTATTGAAAAGAACGGTAAAGTTTTAGAATCTCTTAATGAATTATCATCTGCACAAGATGGTACTAAAGATTCAGATGGTAAACATAGACATGAACACCATTTAGAAGAAGACTTAGAGGCAATGTGGAAAAAGACTTACGGTGAGAATTTTAGCTCTCAGTATCCAGCAGTTGCTAAAATTATCAGACAAAGAAGAATTAAAGACAAAAGAGAAATTGCTAGAATATGGCAAGATACTTATGGTGAGGATTTTGAAAAAGAATATCCGGCCTTATATCAAAAGTTATCATAATGAAATATATCAAACCACTTAACGAAGCAAGACCTATGTTTCAGGACACTCCTAATGAATTTGCCTATTTAGATTTTAAAAAGTGGGCTTATAAAAACAGAGGAGAAATTAAAAAAGAACTTTCTAAAATTAATGATGGTACTACATTATTCATGGCATTGAGAAAAGTATGGATGCGTTGGGCGATGAAGTATGCAAAGAATTGGAGCTATCTACATTCTACTGCTGTGGCTAAAAAAGATTTTGGCAGAGCCTTGGCTGTCATGTTAAAGAATGATGATTTAATCATTAAAAAACAAGGAAACAAATTAACTGAATTAAAATAAACAAAAACAATGAAAAAAATATTTACACTTTTATTCGCAGCTGCTTTATTGGTAGGATGCAATAACAACAAACTTTCCTGGGTACCTCAATCAAGTGAAGTACTAATGGATAGTCAAACTTGGAAAAACACATCAACAGATGTTTCTTTTAGAGTAGCTAAGGGTAATGCACAATCAGGACACGAAGATTTTACTCCACCTGAAGGAACAATATTACTACCAGGTGATACTTGGACTGTTAATGGTGGTGATTGGGGTTATATAGTTTTAGATATGCTGAATGGGACTACTTATCTTCCTCCAACAACAACAGTACATTTTAAGGAAACATCAGGTGATTATGCACCTCTTGACCCTCCAGTTTCTATGGACAGTGGTAATAATCCAGATGGTATTTTAGGATTTAATAAATTAGCGGATAACTCATATGAGGTAAAATATATGAAATCATCGTTACCTGCTCCTTATACTACAGGGTTAATTGATTGGACAAGTGGACAGTCTTCGGCAAAAACTACTACATTTACACCCCCTGGTTCTGTTTGGACTCAAGATTATAATTTTGATGACACATTAAGATGGAAATCGGATGGAATATCAACGGTACAAAGTACACAACAAACAGGTGATTCAAAATACGGTTACAATTACGGAAGTAGAGCTTATCCAGTAAATGTTTTAGACTCTGATATGAAAACAGATGATAATGCTTATGGGGTTGGTATGAATGGTGTATGGCAAATTGATATAATGATAGGTTCCAATGGAGGTAGTGGAATCCCTGATAGTTTATTTTGTGAAACATTTTATCTTGCTGAAAGAGTAAATATGACATGGGATAACCAATATTATTTAGATGATAACCCAAAAGGAGGTAATCAAAAGTTTGGTCAATTTGGTAGAGAAATTGATATTATGGAAACTAAGTGGCAAGTTGAAGGACCTCAAGCTAACTTACCTAATGGTAATGATACGATTCCATCATCTCAAATGAGTTGGAACACTGAAGTATCAGGAGCAAAAGGATATAATAAATTAGAAGCTAAGTGGGAGGACATGTATAAAACACAATGGCCTAAACCAACAACTTACGCAACTTTTGGTGTTGCTATATTAGATAACGGTCTATATTTTTATGGGTATGATGATGAAGGTAACCAAGTTTATGCTGACGGGCCAATTCTTCCGAAGAATGATGATTATAAACAAACTGGACCTTTTGTTCCTTATATAGGAACATGGACGGACCAAAAAACAACAACATCACCAGGTGTTGAAGGTAATTTTTCTACTTCATATAAAAACTTTATTTATAAGAAAATAACAGAAGTTACAGGTGATCCAAAAAGTAATCCTGAAGGATTCGGACCAGGATTAAAATAAATATTAATAATGAGTAAGATACATTCATATAACGAATTTAGTAATCAGGAGTTAATCAAAGAAACTTATGACATCTTAGAAGGTGATGTAAGTATGATGGAACTTGATGAAATGTTGAATGAAGGTATCTTTTCATTTATTAAAGGAATATTTCTAAACCCAGGAAAGAAAAGAGCATTAAGAAAATTAGGTGATGAGCTTTTTAAAGTTAAGGTGGCTATTCAAAAACAAGAAATTGAAGAAAACAATATTGATAGATTAGAATCAGAGCTTAAAGCAAAAGATGCTAACTATGTACCTTCTGACCAAATTAAAGTTGCACGTGATGCTGAAGATTCTAAATTAAAAGCATTAAGAGCAAAAGAAGAAATCTTTATTGAAAGAATGGATGCCATAGGTGATGAAAATGATACCCTTAAAAAATATGTAAATAAAATAAAGTTAGAAGTTAGAATGAAAGCTAATGATGCAACTATTAAATTAGCTGACGATGAAATGAAAAGGCTTTTAACTAAATTACAAAAGAAAGATGCTAACCAAGTTAAAAAATTGGATAAAGAATTGGCTAA
>VMHT01033192.1_pt1 | contig 10593 bp, 14 predicted proteins | sample 4693611 | NCBI WGS metagenome assembly VMHT01 (sample SAMN12280063, study PRJNA550983) | marine metagenome | isolation source: seawater sampled from same location over 5 years 0.02-0.2 micron viral filtrate | place: USA: collected off the coast of southern California halfway between the port... ...
AAGAGGATAGAGAATGGCGGCTTATGATAGGGCAAAGGCTATGTTGAAGGGGCAGAAAATAACGTCATTCTTTTGTGACATTATGGGCGAGTTCAACGTTACTATCGACGGCCATGCAAGGAACATTGCTTACAATGAACGTATCGGATTGACCGACGACCGAACAAATATTGGGGTGCGTGAATACAAGGCGTTACAGGAAGCTTACAAGGAAGCTGCAAACGATGCCGGAATTATGCCCTACCAATTACAGGCTATTACTTGGCGGGTTTGGCGTGACCGTTACAACATCAAATAATGTCAGCGCATTTCTTAAACCAACGCAAAATAATGTCAGCGCATTTCTTTTTTGGACTGTCATGCCGGATTGGTTTGTTGGTTTTACCACTGGCGGGGGCAGTATCGGGCAAGTTGAGACGCGGGGCTTGCTCAAAATGGGGCGGGGCGGGATCAGATTTTCCCGTCCCGTTTTTATCCCTTGACCGATTCGGCGGGGGGTGCAATAACTATCTGGCGGGGTTGTCCCGCTAACCACAAAGGAAGGAACATTTAACCATGTTCGATTTAATAGAAGTAAACACAGACTTAAACGTTATTGAACATAACGACCCATCAAACATTGAATTGTTTATCCGTCGCGGCAGTGTCCGGCGGGTGCCAATCGAAGCAATAACCACACGGGCTGATAGTTTTGATTATGCCAATCAACAACCCGTCGAAGTGTGCGAACCCGTACCAATGCCGGACTATTCAGCCTTACAAAATACCGCATCCGGTGCAATACTGAAAACAAGGCCAATCGGCAAAACTTATAATCTGGTGCCGCATGATAAGTTATTCCGGCGGCAAGCCGAATTGCTGAATGAGTCGGATTTGCCTTTGTCGAATGTAAAGGTAATTGATCGCGTTTATGACGACGGGCTTCGAGCGCATCGAACAATCCACTTTAACGACCTACAAACCACAATTGGGGATTCCAGCGACCGCGTAAACTGTCGCATGGATGTTTTCAATTCTGTTGATATGTCATGGAGCTTTCAAATATTCAGCGGGGCATATCGTGACCTTTGCCGCAATACGTTGGTTTTTGGTGGTGAAAAGGCTTATCACCAAAAAGCAAAACATACTAAAAACTTGTCCCCAGATGCATTGATTAGCAAGGCGGGTGGAAGTCTGGAAATGTGGACAGGCCAGCGAGATAAGATGAACTTGTGGGCGGGTGCCAAGCTTACTGATAAAGCTTTCGGTGATATTTTGGCGCAATCTATCTGTTTCAAAAACACACGAGCAGCACAGGCAGAACAAGGTAATCAGGTGAATGAATCCCTAATGAATCACTTGCTTTATTTGTTCGATAAAGAAAAGCGCGAATTGGGCAATACTATGTGGGCGGCGTACAATGCTTTAACTCACTGGTCTACCCATACGCAGGAAGCGTGGACTGATCCAAAAACAGGAAAAGATCGCGTGTCTGGTAAATCAACTCATAACGTCGCCAATACTCAGCGAGTGAGAAACGACAAGGTGCGGCAGGTGCTCGAATGTCCAGCGTGGACATGGGCAGAAAGTCGAGCGGCGGCGTAATGGGTGAAATCATAGCAAATGTTTACAAGTGTGTTTGGATTGTCGCGCTTGTTCTCTTGATCCTAGCAATCCTATAAGGAACTAAACCAATGTCTAATATTCCAACCAAACTAGTAACTGAATTTGCCGAATTGACCAATCGTATTGAGGAAGCAATACGGCAAGACGAACGGCAGAAAGTATTGACCCAGTTGTCTAAGGAACTGTTTGCCGATAAGAACGGGGAAAAGACACGCGAGGCGGCGCGATCCGTCCGGCAGCGGCGGGGCTTTCATGCCAATAGTAAGCTTGGCAAGCTCTATCGGTGCCTTGCCCGTCGCACGTATGCCGTGACCAAAAACACGCTAATTCGTGAAACTGGTATGACTAAAGGATCAGTTTATACGGGCATCGGTGCGTTGCGGGAAAAAGGTTATAAGATCGAAACCGTTTTTCGTAAGGGTGCCAAATCAGCTTACAAACTGGTTGCGTAGTCGGAAAGCATAGTGTAACAATCTAGGGGACGGGGCAGCTTGTCCCCTTAACCAATAGAAGGAAACAAACCAATGATTAAATCAACTCTTAACATCAACAATGAAACATTTAACGACGACGAGGCAAAGAAGCTTGTTGTTATGACTTCCAGCGAACAGGCGATTATATTAGGGCAGGTTGAAGCCCTTGAATATCAGATTAAAGGCTTGAAGGAATTGTTGCGCGGTTATGGCTTCGATCATTACACGTTCTGCACTGATTCCCCGCGCACTGTGGCGCGGCTCCAGTTAGCCTACAAGCCGGAAACAAACGACTAGGTTTAACTCTTACCTCCCTAGACTTAACCCGCTTGGCTAGTCCGGCGGGTTCTTTTTTTGCCTATTGCTTGAATATATCCAATCGGCTTGAATTGGCGGGATAAATCGCGGGTTGATATGCGGGTGATTCAAGCGCAAATCTACCGTCTATCTGTCAACTAAATAATAATCGGCATATAAAACTTGTCGGCCTAGATAAAAAATTTTGACAACAGGCGCGAATATGCGGGGATATTATGGCGGGGACAAATCCGGCGATCTGTCAACGCGGGGCATCCTTGGTATTGGCAATGAGATTTCCCCGATTCGGGGTCGCAAGGGCCACCCGGGGGGTACGGGTACCTGTTAGCAATGCCCCCAGCAATTTTATTTCTGTAGGGTTATCGATATGGCTAAGAAACAACTCCTCTGGGGGTATCCCAAAGGGGTACAGGAAAGGATTTCCCAGAAAGAAACCCCTACGCACAGGCGAAGGGGCTTGATGGGGTGTATTTCCCGGCAGGACTTAGTCCTATCATACAGTCGAAATGCGGTTTTGTCAAGAAAAAAGCTCCAGATTGCCTCATTTTTATTTTTATTGTTGACTTGCAGGTATATAATCGGTATACTTGGGTTGTGGGGCTAGATAAATCTAGCACATCCCGACAATTTTCCTCTTGACTTGTACCAACAGGGCGATGTAGGCTAATTAATCGGTCCCACAACTATTAGAAAAGAACAAAATCCCATGTTTGAAGCATCCCTACTCGTTTGTTTAGCTATTTCTCCCGAAACTTGCAGACAATTAGACGACACGAAAGGTCCATACCCTACAGAAAGCGAATGTAAAGCCCGTGTAGACGAAATGGCAGAGTTTGCTACATCAGCTAATCTGTTTGAATTGGACATAAAGTGGAAATGTAACGGACTGGACGGACTGAAAGTCAGGTTTTATGAACCTTCTACCTCAACAAAGACAAAAAGACCGACAGCTTACCCCACAACAGAACCAGTTTCTAGAACTTCTCTTTGAAAATGGTGGTCAGGTCACCGCAGCAGCGGTGGATGCAGGGTATTCACGGGGTTCAGCCGCGTGGCTAAAGTCAACTCTATCCGATGAAATCATCGAACGCACAAAGCAGGTCCTTGCAACCAACGCTCTAAAGGCCGCTAATCGCGTTATAACGACCATAGACAACCCCGCCCCAGAAAGAGGTGATGATCTACGCCTCAAAGCTGCAGAGTCGCTCCTGAACCGTGTAGGAGTGGCAAAGCAGGAACAAATCAACCACAATGTAACCGCCATTCATGGCGTAGTGCTGTTACCCCCTAAGAAAGAGGTAGTGATCGATGGCTGAAGATAACAGAAAACTAATGGGAGCCGCTCTAGCTGGTGGTATCGCTGGTGCTGGTGGTGCTGCAGCTATAGGTGCTAGTACCTCTATTAGAGATAGACGTAGACGACGTAAGCAGGATGCAAGTGAAAAAAAAGCATTTGAGCGAAGACAAGCAACTAAAAAAACTCAAACCAAAGTTAAAAAACAAACTGCAGAATTTCGACTAGAAAGATTGCAGAGGATCAAGCCGTCTGATTTAGACCCTAGAGATCGTAAAATAAGAACCGCCTACATAAAAGAACAAAAAAATATACTAAAAGGTTTGAAACCAAATCCAACAGCAAGTATTGCAAAAACGATTGGTTTGAGATCACTGCCCGGAATAGGTGCGTTTCTAACTGCAATTAGTAGTACACCTGTAGGTGATGCAACTAGACAAAAGGGCTTCAAACAAGAAGCCTTTAAACGCAAGCCTACAACAAAAAAGAAAAGCTAAGAATGGCTGACCCTACTTGGTTACGTCGGGCAATGAACCCCGACACCCCAACTACCTACGCAAACGAAACCGTGCGAACAATAGACTTTGAAATCGACGGTAGGCTGTTTGTTGCTCCGACTATACGGCGAGAAAAAGAGGGTTTGAGTAGACTGTCCGACAGCGAAGCAATAGCCGAAGCTATACGCAGAGGAGACGCTATACCTGTCCCAGAAGGAATGACAGGACCGGAGTTCTCTAAGCTGATCAGTGATCAAATAAATTCTTCAAGGAAGCATCGTGGCAGAAAAGCAAACGGTTCAGCCGAAACCCGCTAAACGAACGTATCAGCTATCGACTGCTGAACGTGCGCGAAGAGCAGCCCAAAAACGGCTACGTGAAGCAAAGAAGAAAGCCGAACAAGCCACAAAGAAAGCTGAGACGAAAAGAAAGAAAGCCCGTGATCTTGAGAATACTATTGGACGAGTTGAGAAAGCTATCAAGGGAACGGATACAGCAGTCATTGACATGGGAGATATCTCCGTTCTACCCGCGTCCGTTTCCGATCTTGTGGGAGATTCCGAAGTTGTTTTCAAACCTAATATGGGACCTCAAGAGGAGTTTCTTTCGGCGGGTGAAAGAGATGTACTATATGGTGGTGCTGCTGGCGGTGGAAAAAGTTTTGCGTTACTTGCCGACCCATTACGTTTCTGTCATAACCCTAATCATCGTGGTCTTCTTCTTAGGCGCACTCTCGACGAACTAACAGAACTAATCGACAAATCACGCCAGCTTTACACAAAAGCTTTTCCCGGGGCGAAGTTTCGAGAATCAAAATCCACATGGGTCTTTCCATCAGGAGCAACCATGTGGTTTACTTATTTAGACAGAGACAAAGACGTTACCCGATTTCAGGGACAGGCATTTAACTGGATAGGCATTGATGAGATTACCCAATACCCCACGCCGTATGTGTGGGACTACTTGCGTTCCAGACTTCGTTCTACCGACCCTGAACTTCAAGAACACCTGTACATGCGATGCACAGCCAACCCCGGAGGCGTAGGTGGCTGGTGGGTCAAAAAGATGTACATCGAAGGAACTCCCGAAAACAAAGCATTCCCTGCTTTTGATATAGACACACGTAAAACGTTTGTTTGGCCTAGCGGTCACGAAAAGGCAGGTCAGCCGCTCTTCTTCCGAAAGTTTGTTCCAGCGCGGTTGACAGATAATCCCCACCTCATGGCTGACGGTCAATACGAGGCTATGTTGCGTTCGCTCCCAGATGTCGAACGGAAGAGACTTCTCGAAGGGGATTGGGATGTGGCAGAGGGAGCAGCCTTCCCAGAGTTTTCACGAGTGAAGCACGTAGTCGAACCATTTGAGTTACCGACTAACTGGCCTCGCATACGAGCAGCAGACTACGGGTACTCTGCACCATCGTGTGTCCTGTGGGGTGCAATTGACTGGGATAACAATATTTGGGTATACAGAGAACTATACGCAAAACACTTGACAGCAGAGCAATTAGCTGATAGAATACTAGAAGCGGAACAACTTGACCCGTTACCTCACTATACCGTACTCGATTCCTCTTGTTGGAACAAGACAGGATTTGGGCCATCTATAGCAGAGGTAATGATGCAGCAGGGAGTTCGTTGGACTCCTTCTGATCGTAACCGTATTCAGGGAAAGATGGAGATACATCGTCGTTTGGCAGATGACCCCTATTCACAAGAACCACGTATACGTTTCTTTTCATCTTGCCAGAACATTGTGAAACAAATAGCTGGCATACCACTCTCTAAAACCAATAGCGAAGACGTAGATACTAAATCTGAAGACCACGCATACGATGCACTCCGATATATGTTGATGACACGAATGAGTGGGTACGCTTCAATACACCAGCAACTAGGCGCAATCAAGAACCACGTATACAAGGTTCAAGATGAAGTATTTGGATACTAAATGAGTAATAAGGTACTTGATAAACGAGTAGAACAATTCAATCTCATAAAAGAGAGTTTGTTTCCTGACGGAGTAATTACCCCTGTGTCTGAAATACAGGAGCGTATAGCTGCTGGAACGCACACCATTCGAGACGGATTGATTGCAAGGTTCTATGCTAAAGGTATAGCGATTGATCCGGGGCTTTTAAAACGAGACGAAACAAAAGAATTTGCAAAGGCTATGCAAGAATCGTTTCCGGTAAGTGGTGGATCACCCAGTAGAAATGTAGATGGATTTGCAGGTGTACTTGGGTTAGCTTCCCGAAACAATATACCTTTAGACTCTTCGTTTGCAGAGTTAGATCAAGCTTCAAAAAGCACAGATTTTAATGCGGGTATACGTACAAAAATTGTATCACCAATAAGAACAGATGTTACGTCTGTATCTGAAGGTAAGTTAGTAAGACCATCAAGCTCTTCCGGCAAGAAAAAACTTTCAAGGGGAGCAGTACCCCCCGGAGTTCTTAAAGGAATAATGGATGGTATTGGTGACATACCTGATCCTATTATGCGGGATGCAGTTGTTGCTAGTATGTTAGGACTTCGTGGTACAGACCTCTCTGGTATAGCTACAACAGCAGAACTTGCTGAAGAAACTTTTCCTGCCCGACCTTACTACGATCCAGAGACGGGAACGTTGATATCTCCTGATCCTGAGTTACCGGGAAAGGGCCGAAAGGGAGCAGGACCGGATAGACCACTTGGTCCGGTTATGAAGCAGATAATGGATCGTAGATATGCTGCTGCCGTAGACGGAGAGTTGTTTCCAGACATAGATACAAAAAAAATTGCTGCAGCCCTTAATGAATATGTATACCCAAAGATAGACAAAAAAACATTAGCTGTACTAAAAAAACAACCTAGTGGGTACACAGACATTCGCCGTATCGTGGCTTCAGCAATTGCTAATCAACTAGGTGACCCTCAAGCAGCAGCAGAAATTATCAGTCACACTGGAGCGGATGGGGCTGAGAAAATTGATCGTGTAATGACAGGATTCTACACAGACGTAGAAAACCTAGACTCACTAGAAGCACGAAGGTCTGCACTGATTGGTTTTGAATCTTTGATGGCAGACGCTACTAATTCATCAAATGCTAAATCTCTTGGTCAATACCTTAGACTAGGATTACCAGAAGAGTTTAATGCTGAATACCCAAAGTTAGAAATTAAGGGTTCAAAAGTTGGTTCTGCCGTACAGGTGACAGAAGCTACATCTGAACAGATTGAAGCTGGCAGACAATTAGACTTGGCTCAGACTAGTGAAAAAACTGAAACAGCTAGAGCCAATGCACAAAGAAAAGGTAAAGATGCAGACCTTGATACGATTGCACGAGGCGAAAATGCAACGGCGGTTGCAGAAGCAGAACTCAAGTTAAAACAAGCTGGAAAAGAAGTAGCACAGGCTAAGACAGCAGAAGCAACTGCACAAAAAGCTTCCGAATACAACAAAAGTGGTGGTACACTAGATAAAATCATTGACTTGTACGGTAAGTTGCCCGGACCCGTTCAAAAAGCAATTCCTATTACGGGTACTGTTGCCGGACTTAGCCAAGTACCGGAAGTACAAGCCAGCATGTCTGAACAAATGCAAGACATGGGAATCTCGAAATCTATTGCTGATCCTGTAGCATCTGTAGGTGCGGGGGCTGATTTTTTAATTGGGGAAGTTGCTCAAGTTGCTCCTAGCGACGTTGTTTCAATGGCACAATCAATACCGGAACAACCCAGTATGATGCAAGCAGCAGAAGCAAGACAAGCTCAAGTTCAAGATGTAGGTGATGAGTTTGGTAACCTTGATCAACAAGGACAACCAGTACCTTCCGCTCCCGTAGATATACCTGATCCGGTTCCGTCTCGACAGGGAATGCTGGCTGCAGGTGGAGCAAGAGAAAGAGTTAACCAAGCAAGAAAAGCCGCGCTTGCTGGTCAAGAAACATCAATGAGCGGTTCCTTTCTAAATTAACCCATAGGGGAGACAAACCTATGCCTGACAATAATTACAACTACGGTGCAGCATATGTAATGAACTCTGACAAGGTCAGCGTTGATACAGATGAAGGTGCATCAAAGCTTTACCGTGAAGGTCTGGAGTTCCCAACTCGCGTACAGACAGGCCCAATGATAGAAGATATGCCAAAGCAGCAAACTAAGCCAACAGTAGAAGCATCTCTATTTAAAATGGCTGATGACAGACCTCAAGGCAACAATTAAAGGTAAATTATGTCTGAAAATTTCCTACAACCTCCAGATGATAGTGAAGTTGTAGTCGTAAATCCAGAAGATGAAATGCCCGGTCTTGCCGCGCACATCCGAAGTAGGTTCCAAGATTCTGAAAATGGTCGTTTTGCTTACGAGCAACGTTGGCTAAAAGCGTTTAAGAACTTTCGTGGTATATACGATTCAACAACACAATATAGAGACACAGAACGTTCTAAGGTGTTTATTAAAATCACCAAGACAAAAGTTCTGGCTGCTTACGGACAGATTATTGATATTCTGTTCGCAAACAAAAAGTTTCCGTTGGTTGTAGAGCCAACTCCTATTCCCGAAGGTATTGCAGAGTTTGCTCACATGCAAACCCCGCTTGATGATATCATCGATCCCTACGGATTTGAAGGGGACGGAAGAACCTTAGAACCGGGAGCGTTAGAAGCTTCTGCACCTAATGGTGACTTCTTAGGGGGATTATCAGACAGGTACAATGGTGCGCCTCTTGTAGAAGGGCCATCTTTAGCCGGAGAACCCCAAATTTCTCCTGCACAAAAAGCTGCCCTTAACATGGAGAAGGTCATTCACGACCAACTTCTTGATACAAGTGCAGTCAATGTATTTAGGAGTGCTATCTTTGAAGCATCTTTACTAGGTACAGGGGTTGTAAAGGGGCCATTTAACTTCGTTAAAAGAGTCCATCAATGGGAGCGAGACGAAGAAGGTTCTCGCGTGTATTCTCCTTATGAAAGAACTGTTCCTCGTATGGAACATGTTTCTGTGTGGGACTTTCACCCTGATCCGGCAGCAACAAGCATAGAAGATTGTGAATACGTCATACAACGACACCGTATGAATCGTTTACAACTTCGCAACCTTATCAGCCATCCTTACTTTTACAAAGATGCTATTGAAGAGGTTATCGCAAAAGGATCAAACTACGAAGACAAGTACTACGAAGATACTATTCGTGAAGACGAGACTGAAGCATACTACCAAGAAAATAGGTTTGAGGTCCTTGAATATTGGGGAGTTCTTGACGCTAAGTTTGCACAAGAAGTTGGAATGGATATTCCTGATGGATTGGACCCCATTGACCAACTACAGGTAAACGTATGGGTATGTGGAAATTATGTTCTTAGGTGTGTCTTAAACCCATTTACTCCTGCGCGTATTCCTTACCAAGTCTTTCCATATGAAATCAACCCGTACCAAATATGGGGTGTTGGCGTAGCGGAAAACATGGAAGATGCACAGATGTTAATGAACGGTCACGTTCGTATGGCAATTGATAATCTATCTTTAGCTGGTAATCTTGTTTTTGACGTAGATGAAGCCAGCTTGGTTCCCGGACAAAACATGGACATATTTCCCGGAAAGATATTCCGTCGTCAGTCAGGGGTGAGTGGAACAGCAATCAACGGCCTTAAGTTTCCTAACACTGCACCTGAAAATATACAAATGTACCAAATAAGCCGACAGCTTGCAGATGAAGAAACAGGTCTTCCGTCAATCATGCACGGTCAAACAGGAGTAACGGGAACAGGCCGTACAGCTTCAGGACTGTCCATGTTATTAGGTGGAGCAAGTTTATCACTTAAGACTGTAATTAAGAATATAGATGACTCATTGCTGAAGCCTCTTGGAGAAGCGTATTTTCAATGGAACATGCAATTCAATGATGACGCTCCTGATATTGAGGGTGACCTAGAGATTAAACCACGCGGCGTAGCTGCCGTTATGCAAAAAGAAGTTCGTAGTCAAAGATTAACTACTTTGTTGCAGACCGTATCCAACCCAATGTTAGCACCATTTATTAAAATACCAAACCTCATGCGGGAGCTTGCTATAGCTCAAGACATAGACCCAGATAGCTTGGTCAATGACGTAAGCGAGGCACAAATATTTGCAGAAATGTTGAAAGGATTAGCAGCTAATGCTCAACAAGGAACAAGCCCGGAAGGTCAGCCCGTTGGTGACCAACAAGCAAGCATGGGACAGTCTGGAGGAGTACCTGCAGGAGCAAATCCAGATGACGCTTCGGGCGTTGGTGGGGGCCAGATCGGAACTGGAACTGTTCCGGCTGCAGGGGAAGATAACTTCACTGGAAACGCTTAAGGGATTAAGAAACGATTATGAAGCTTCTGTTAAAGCAAAGGATGTAACAAACCGATGACCAGCCCCGCCGCTCAAAAATATATAGA